>ERZ780202.256-NODE-256-length-40765-cov-9.614100_pt1 | contig 40765 bp, 49 predicted proteins | sample MGYA00510978_ERZ780202 | MGnify/ENA primary metagenome ERZ780202 (study PRJEB29588, sample SAMEA2155689) | human gut metagenome | biome: human gut; feature: human-associated habitat; material: faeces | place: Denmark | collected 2008/2010 ...
ACTCTGATGTTGAAACTTTATGCAAAAATATAACGATTAAATAATATACAATGAGCAACTTCATTTCTTTTAAAACTTCATAATCGCAATAGTCTTTATTCCTACGAATTACCCAATTCAAAGTATTTTCATCATTATAGCCAAATTGATAACTTAAGCACCCGAAATTACCAAAATTGTACTTTAATATACAATTGATAAAGACTTGATTTTTTATTTCTATTCCCAACTCTGATTCAATATGTTCAACTTGAGAAAAAGGTATATTAACTTGCCTTAGAACTATCCCTTCACAAAACTCAGGATTTACATCCTTAGTCTTATCTTCAATTGATTTTATAATTTCTTCAAAGGTCAAAAGATTCATAACTATAAAATTTAATGAGTAAAACGGATACGTTGGGCAAATATTTGATTCCCGAGGTAATTTATTTGTTTGTTAGCCACCTTATCTTTATATTGGCAGTGTTTTCTCATGCGGTACAAGTCCTTCCCCTCTATCATTATAAAGGGTTGAAAGCCTTCTTGTCTCAGATAAAATCATTTCTTCAAAAGAACTCCAACCTAATAAAGAGGTCGCATCCCGACGTTTACAAAAATGAACTGTTCCATCATCTGTATTTATATAGAGTTTGGATAAATCATAATCATATCCTCCTATGAAAAAATAGGATTCCTCTGCATTTTTAGGCCTCTCAAACCTATTAAGCTCGGATAAAGAGAACGGTTCAGGAATAGCTTCTAAACTCCTGCAATATGATTTTCTCAGTCCATAAAAGCATAGAGTAGTATTAAAAAGATTTAGTCCGTTCGCATTTCGCATTAGAAATGAACGATATGCAATAGGAATTTCCCGGTGCATATCCTGTTCTAACTCTATAATTTCCTGTTCACTTAATACTGAAAAGACACGAAAATTATACGCTTTGGGAGCAATAAAAGGCGCATGACCATATAATTTTGTCCCGTTTTCGTATTCCTTACATCCGTACTTTCCAAAAGTCTGAATGTATTTCATTATCTCCGTAAACACTTCCATATTTACTTTTTATTTTTTAAGCGACCAATGCTGTTCGATAGCGTTCAGCGTTGACCTTTAACCGTTTAACAAAGGTAACAGATTCCACCTGTCCGACAAAATTTCCATCAGATATTCTTTCCCTTTTTTATTATCGCACATCCCCTGTACGTTGCTTCTCGGCCTCTTTTACCCTGTGTTCCACTGCCATCCGGCCCTGCGACCTCCAGGGAATTATTTTGCTGCGAAAATACTTGGCCGTCACAATCCCGACAGTACCCGTCCAGTCAGAACAGGCATGTCGCTATGCCTACCGGTATCTTTCGTTCTTCCAATCGCTGGGCATCCCCCATAGCCCGGAACATCAATGTTTGGTGGATAATTAGCCTTTCAAGGAAGATTAATAGTCTGTTTGTCGCATATTTACAATTTTGACAAAAGGACGTTCAGTCCTTTAATATCTTCTTTATCATCTTCATACCTTAGAGCGTTTCTATAAGAATGGTTACTTATACAGATAGTTCCTATTTCTGGAATATCTAACACATCGGAATCAGGTATTAACAATCCATACAAGATACATTTGCCTATGTACTCTGAATGTTCCCGAAATAGCGGGATTTGTTGCAACCTTCGGACTATCTCACTGAGTGCCTCTTCTTTTTCCTGCTCCCTGATTGCCGACAGAGGCAACAGAAGATGAAATAGCACATCTCCATATTTTAACTTTGCCATACGCAACAGCTCCGGATATGTGAGATATTTCAAATGAAAGTTGCCACTAACCTCACCAATCATAAAGTCATTCAAAAAATAGTAAGTACAACAAGGATGAAATTCTATTGTCAATGTAATATCACTGCCGATAGGAAGAACCAGCGACTTCGGATTTTCAATCTCTCCCTCATTTTCTGGTGTTTTTAAATCCCATTGAGATAGATTGCTCCAATATTCTGTAAATCTCTTCTTATCTAATGATGCTGGTGAATATTTTTCATCCCACATCCAATCAAAATTCTCATCATTTTCTTTGTCAAATGCGTTTATATGATGATGTAGCATCACGTTCCAAAAAAAATCATTTGAGAACGAATATTCTTTTTCAGATATTACATTCATTTGCTTCTTCATTTTAATTGTAACTAATGTTTTGTGGCTATCCATCATTGGGTGATGCAGATTCTATTAGCACGATATTTCCTTTTTGAGCCAGTCGTCAATAAAAGATCTTGCCTTATCTACATTCTTAGTGCTCCATGTTAGATAAATCACTAACTCCTCATTCCCATCAAAGGTGTCTTCCCAGACTTCCAATACATCTTCATCACAATTTGTTTGAATGATTCTGATAATTCTTCCTGTCTGTTTAGACTTAGCCGAGAATATGGGATTTCCATCCATGTCTTTCTCCTGATTGGAAAAACATGTATTATAAAAAGGAATAATCCAGTTATCCAAGCTGATCTTATGTTCATTTAATACAGAACAAAATAACTGAATCCAATATTGCTCTAATGCAAGATATGTTTTGCTGTTTTCTAAATAATCTTCAAACATAATTTTATGTTAATGGCTCAGAAGGGAACGGCTTGTCCGTTATCCTGCGTTGTTAGCATCATATTTAACTATCAGCAGAAAGCGACATCTCCTGTTCCAACTTCAACAATATCATATCTGCCATCGTTAATCTTTATCTTAATGCCACAACCATGTTCTATATCAAATTCAACTCTAAATTCCAGTCCAAACAATTCCTCTGCATTCTGTTCAAACAAGATGAATATATGTGTCAATTCAATATCTTGCATACCTGCTTCAATTTTATAGGTATTTTTAGCCCATGCTATAACCGAACTACAAGCCAGACCATACCATTCTGACAGGTTATTGACAAATGAGACAATCTTTTCTTTATATTCATCTGTCAGTTCTTCTTCTGATGCAAACAAATCATCTGACAAAGTGATACAAACCTTATTATCCAAACCTTTTAATGACACATGCATTTCAAGATTTTCATTAAAAATTATTTCAGTTGCTTTCATATCTTATTGTTTTATAGTTACATTGATATTAATATTCGGCAGCTTGCCACTATTCGGTGGAATAAGTGCTTGTTGTACATCCTTAATATTCCTCCCATTTTTCCTAAAGCTCTCCATTTATGAATTTTCCAACAATCGTCTCACAATTATTGATGAAGTAATTCCAATCACCAACCTCAAAAATCTCTTCATGTTCTCCATCAAAGGCATAGAGCTTTTTGTCTTTCGAATACCATAAAAGCTGTACCCAGTAATTATCCGAATACTTGACCAATGAAAGATATTTCTTCCTTTTCCAAGTCAATTCTACTGCATCCTCTAATTTATAAAATTCAATGTACTTGCTATCAATTTCCTCTGAAAATTCGAACCTGAGATTCTCCTTTTTGAAGAAATCTACCATTTCTTTAGGTAGTCTGTATTTTTTTATTATTTCTTTTAGGGCTTCTGCACTGTGGAAATCCTCTGGCTCCAGACTCTTGATATATTCTATCATTTCTTGATTATTGTTTAGGACTGCAATTGTATATGGTCTTTCCCCATACTTGCTTTTAATGGTTATATCAGCCCCTTTCTCTACAAGCCATTTTACCAAGTCAATAGAATTGCGTTGTGCAGCTACCATAACAGGAGTTTCTTGTTGGGTAAACATCATCTCATATTCATGGTAATTTATGTCCGCCCCATAGTCTAAAAACATCTGGGCTAATTTCTTGTCTTTTTCATAAATTGCAGATCTCAGGCAATTACTTCCATATTTTTTTACTGTTATGCCATGTTTTTCAAACACATCAATGTTCTTGAAATTCTTTCCAAAGAAAATATCATCATATATTCTTTTACATTGTCTTTTGGTCAGTTTTTCCAAGGCTCCGTGTCGTATAAATAGCTCACATATTTCAGTTGTACAAAAACGGGCTGCACACGAAATCGGTGTTGCCCAATCTCCCTCTTTAGCTCTCACATTTGCACCCTTTTCTAAAAGCCATCTGATTGTCTGTTCATTGTTACACTGGATTGCTATCTCTATGGGAGTAATATCTGTATATTCGCTCAAGACTATTTTCTGGTCTATATCCCAGCCGTTCTTATATTCTTCTTCTAAATTGTCAATATCATTATTTATGATATTTTCTACAACCTTGGGGACTACCTCAAAAGTTCCTATATAACCTATTTTGTACATAATTCCGTTATTTTTTTATATTGTATGTTTTTCGGCTAACTACCCCTTATGGGAGGTTGATTCGCTTGTTGGATTATTTATTGCCTGTTCTTTATTTGATGAATATTTGCTTACAAAATCATGATAAATTGCGAAGAAATTATTCAATGCCGCACATTCACTACCACCTGTATTAAGTAATAGTAAATATGGCCATGAGAAATTTGTATCTTGAAAGGAATAATATAAGTTCACAAACTTATTGAAATGTTGAAAAAAGTCTGTTTCTTCTGCATCCTTTTCATGATCTGATAATGAAAAGCCCTGTAACAAAACATAAAGCTCTGTTACACTATCGTTCCTTAAATAGCCTCTTGGCCTTTTTTCTATATTGCCTATTAATTCCTTAAATTTCATCTGATCAATTTCTTTTTATGTTGCTAATGTTTGGCAGCGTTCCGCTTGTTCAGTCGGTCTGCTGTTTGTTATCGTAAGTTCATAGGCAATATGTTATATATTACTGAAGTATTGAAATACTTTTTCTTCTATATCCGAAGCATCTCTTATATCCTGTAATTTGGCTTTTTTTGCTTTCTCTCTCAATTCTATAATATCATTCATGCTATTTTTATTGTTTATATACAATGAAACTAATGCAGTTGCATATGGATATTGATAGTATCTCGGCTTTGAAAAAATATCACAAATTAAGCATTCCTTACAATTTAGGAAATTATCAAATCTCGGAATAATATCATTTTTAATAGGTTCTATAAAAAATTCCATTCGTTCTTCAATGATGTCTGTTTGGTAAAAGCTAAATTTTGATCCCCCCATATATTTTGTTGAACGTGGAAACTCATAGAGACCAGTATCTAAAAGAGCCATCGGATGAGGAGCTATGTCATTTAATATTTGTCCAATTACACCATTATCAATGCATCCATATAAATCTAATGTTGTTATAGCCCCCAATTCACAAAATCTTTGGGAGAAGAACTCATAATATATATCCCCTTCGATTGAATTATCACTATTTAGAATCTCAATATGTCGCTTTTTGAGCTTCAATTTATAATTAGGTATAACAATATTGGCACATTGTTCTTTGAACAACGTATCAACTTTTTTCTCTAATTCTTTCTTTTCCATATCGCCTAATTCTTTCCTTACGATAATGTTGTTCGGCAGCGTTCAGCGTTGACCTTTAACCGTTTAACAAAGGTAACAGATTCCACCTGTCCGACAAAATTTCCATCAGATATTCTTTCCCTTTTTTATTATCGCACATCCCCTGTACGTTGCTTCTCGGCCTCTTTTACCCTGTGTTCCACTGCCATCCGGCCCTGCGACCTCCAGGGAATTATTTTGCTGCGAAAATACTTGGCCGTCACAATCCCGACAATGCCGGCAGGCCGCCACAGGGGTGAGCCGGAAAAATCTTCCTCTCCGCCGTCGAGCGTATTTTCCCGTCCAGCCTTGTATGGTTGTTCCTTGCCGCCTTTTCATGCAGAAAAATAATCCTGGAGTTCGTACATAGGGCGAACGGAGGGAAAAATAAAAACAGCAAACAATGTCGAACACTTAAAAATTTGAAGTTATGACGGAAGAAATCAAACAAGACGGTAGCACAATACTGTCAAGCACCAGCGAACACGTAATCCCAATGATTTTCAACAACCTTTGCGGAAAGAACTTTTCAGGCAAAGAATACCGGGACTATATCCGAAATGTTGCCCCCGAAATGGGCTTCAAACCCGGACGTATCGAACTTTATAGGGACGGTCGGCTGCTGAAATGCGGCGACATACCCAAACTTTGAACTGAAGTATAAACACTCTAAATTGAAAAAATATGGATCCGACTTACATTCATCCGGCGGAAGCCTATCTCCGCAACACGGAAAATCCCCCATCGTTGTATGTCAAAATTAATGGGAAACGCAGACGGCTGTTCATCAACCGTAACGAAAACATCATCGGAATTGTCGCACCGGGAAAGCGCAAAATGGGCTATGTCTTTTCAGACTGGAAGTCCATTGAGAAAATATATTATCCGTCCGCCAATGTTGAAACGGACAGGGAGAGCAAACTGGTCTTGAAATACAAAAGACTCGCCGCTCTTGCCACGCATACTAACGCTTGGCTCCGTAAGATTGCCGTAGCCGACCCCGAAAAATCCCTGTATGAGAACCATATCACAACAGGAACAAGAATTGACGGAATGTGCATCAGCCTGGCAAGGATTGAGAAGTATTGCGGCTGTACGAACATGGCACGTTTCAGAAACGCATTGAAAGAGGGCAAAACTTTCTCGACCTGCCGATTTGACTTTTGCGGCTATGACGGTTCTCTTTGGTGCGAACCGGACGGCGAAGGCGGCATGAAGGCCGGCTTCAGCAAGGAATTTCGGGATTGTTTGAACGGTTACTATTACCTGCTTATCAACGATGAATATATGATTGGTTACGACATCGACTAATCCGTGGCGAGACAAGACAGAGCCGTGTCGGGCAAATGACCCGGTACGGCTTTTTATGTTTCCGGTCTGCCGACGGCAATGACCTTTATACCTTTCCATTCCCTTTTATACCTGCCCGGCATCCTCCCTTTCTATGCCACGGCGTTTCCGCCTGTTCAGCCGTGCGACCTCGGGGGATTGGATTTTTCAGCAAAGGTAACCGGCGCTTTCCATTCCTGCCAATGCCGGCATTCTGCCCGTAGGGTCTCGGAAAAATCTTCCTCTCCGGCTGTCGAGCGTATTTTTCCTTACCGGCCTTGGCGGATGGCTACCGCCACCTTTCAAAGCAGAAAAATAATCCCTGCGGTCGCAAACGGACCGAACAGAGGGAAGAAAAAAATTAAAAGGTTAAGCTATGAGTTACAAGAAATTGCAATCACTGGCGGCGAATGTGGCCGCCATAGAGACAGCGGTAGCCATCCACGGACAGCACAGGAAAGCTACACAGGAGGAACTACAGGTATTGGCGCAGTATTCGGGCTTCGGAGGCATCAAGGAAGTGTTGGCCATCGGGACGCAAGTTCCCATACCCGAAGAACTGGCGGAGCAGATGAACCGCTTGCAGGAGGCTTTGAAAACCTATGCCGGGGCGAACGAAATGGATTACAATCAGTTGATGGACAGTGTGAAGTCTTCCGTGCTGACGGCTTTCTTCACGCCGAAATTCCTCATTGACACCGTGGCAAGTCAGATACACGCCACATTCGGGGAGAACGGACTGCAGATGCGCAGCTTCCTCGAACCGAGCGCAGGCATCGGCGGCTTCCTGCCTGTCGCTATGGACGGCACACGCAGCTATGCTTTTGAGAAGGACATCGTTACCGGGCTTATACTTTCTCTTTTGCATGAGGGAGCAACCACCGTGACAGGAGGTTTCGAGACGATTTCCACGCAGCCGCTGGAGCAGCGGAATTTCGATGTAATCGCTTCCAATATCCCTTTCGGCAATTTCCGGGTGTTCGATGCCGAGCTATGGAAGAAAGGCGGTATCTACGAACAAGCCACCAAAACCATACACAACTTCTTTTTTGTCAAGGCGATGGAGCTGCTGTCAGAGGGCGGTCTGCTTGCCTTTGTCACTTCAAGGGGAATTGCCGACACACCGGGCAACAAGTTCGTGCGTGAATACCTGGTGAACCATGCCGACCTTATCAGTGCGGTAAGGCTTCCCGACACGCTTTTCATGCAGACGAGCGGTATCGAGGTGGGCAGCGACCTGCTCATATTCCAGAAGCATACGAACAAGGCATCCCTCTCGCTCCGGGAGAAAGCTTTCCTGCAAGTCACAAGGGAAAAGGCAAATGCGGACGGAACGATGACGGAATACGCCAACAAACTGTTTTCCCTGCCGAAGACCGTACTGGCGACCGACAGCGGCATTGTCAGGAACCAACACGGTAAGTATGTCCGTAAATACAGGTGGTCTGGGGACGAATGCTCCATGTCCCGATACCTGTCCGCCCTGATGCAGTATGACCTCGCCCGGTATTTCCACAAGAGCCTTTTCATCGGACAGGACGATGCGCCTGTGCAGATGTCGCTTTTCGGGGCGACGGCTGCCGTCATGCCGGAGAAAGGCCGGAGGGCATACACCGGGGATATGCCCGAATGGATGAAAGAGGGTGCGATGGTACTGTTCGAGGGACAGGTAGGCACGCTCCAGTTCCGCAGGTCAAGCCATTACAAGGAAACGGCGGTGGATTTCGTGCCTGTGGACGAGGGCAAGGTCAATGTGGAGAGGGCCGGAGACTACCTGCCGCTCCGGGAGGCGTATTTTGAGCTCTCGACGAAAGAGCGTGAGGAAGAAAAGGAGCAGGCGGCCTTGCGTGAAAAGTTGAACGCCCTGTATGACGCCTTTGTTGTCAAGTGGGGTTTCTTCCACGAGAACGACAACAAGGAGTTTATCACGCTGGACAGTTTAGGCATGGAAGTATATACCATTGAAATGCAGGTCGGCGACAACATCTATAAGTCCGACATCATGCGTGAGCCTGTAGCTTTCAAGAAGATCGACACCAGTGTCAAGCTGCCGCCGTTTGAGGCGTTGGCAAGCAGTCTCAATTTCTACGGCAAGGTAAATATGGCCTACATCGTACAGTCCACAGGCTCGGATTTGGAAGAGGTTACGGAAGCCCTCAAAGGGGAAATTTTCTACAACCCCATAGCCGGAGAATGGGAACACAAGGGGAAGTTCCTGGCCGGAAACGTGGTCACCAAACACAAGGAGATGTCATCATGTGTTCCCTTTCTCTGTGATATGGAAAAGGAATGGGCGGAAGCATCCGTGAGGGCATTGGAGAGCGTAACGCCCGAACCAATACCTTATGAAGAATTGGACATCAACATGGGCGAAAGGTGGGTTGACACGAAGATATACGCCGATTTTGCGGCGGAGCTGTTCGGTGTCGAAGCCGAGGTGATGTACTTCGATGTGAACGATACCTACCTTATGCGGCTGAAAGGCTATTCCCCGGTGTCATACAACACCTATTCCGTGCGGAATTACAACGGCGAAGCCCTGTTCGTCCATGCCCTGCACGATACCGTGCCGGAGATAACGAAAGAGGTTGAACGCAACGGCGACAAGGTGCGTGTGCCGGACGAGGAAGCCATGCAGGAAGCAGCCACCAAGATACAGGAGATACGGGAGCGGTTCAATGAATGGCTCGACAGACAGCCGCTGGAAGTCCGGGATGAACTGGTAAGGGTCTATAACGAGCGGTATAATTGTTTTGTAAGACCGCGATATGACGGTTCGGTACAGACATTTCCGGGGCTGTCATTCGAGCACTTCCCCTACAAGGAGCTTTATCCCTCGCAGAAAGATGCCGTCTGGATGATTAAGCAGAATGGCGGAGGTATCTGTTGGCACGAGGTGGGTACTGGTAAGACAATGATAATGTGCGTGGCGGCATACGAAATGAAACGCCTCGGACTGGTACACAAGCCGCTCATAATCGCTCTGAAAGCCAATGTGCACGAGATTGCCGACACGTTCCGCAAGGCTTATCCGAATGCCAAAATCCTATATCCGGGCAAGGAAGATTTCACACCTGCCAACCGGAAAGAGGTGTTCGCCAAGATACAGAACAACAACTGGGACTGCATCATCCTGACACACGACCAGTTCGTGAAAATACCGCAATCGGAAATAACCATGATGAAGATTTTCTCCGAAGAACTTGCCGATGTGGAGCGTTGCCTCGAAGTGTTGGAAAACTCCACCATGCGCTACCGGAGCAAACAGATGCAGAAAGGACTTGAAAAAAGGCAGGAAAACCTTAAGGCCCAACTTGACGAACTGCAGATGAAAATCAATGAAAGGAAAGACGATGCCGTGGATTTCCACTCGATGGGTATAGACCACATCTTTGTCGATGAATGCCAGGTTATAAAGAACCTGATGTTCCAGACACGCCACAACAGGGTGGCAGGCATCGGCAACACCAAAGGCTCGCAAAGGGCGATGAACATGCTGTTTGCCATCCGTGACATACAGCACCGCACAGGCCGGGATTTAGGTGCGACATTCCTTTCCGGCACAGTAGTCGTCAATGCGCTTACCGAACTGTATGTGATGTTCAAATACCTGCGCCCGAGGGAACTCCGCAGGCAGTCCATCAGTTGCTTCGATGCGTGGGCGGCAATCTTTACGAAGAAAACAGCCGACTACGAACTGAACGTGACAGGCTCAATCAAGCGCAAAGAGCGTTTCCGTACTTACATCAAAGTGCCGGAACTGGCGATGTTCCTGCGTGAGATTACCGACTACCGCACCGCCGACATGATAAACCTCGACGTGCCGGAGAAGAACGTGCGTTTTCTCTCTCATGCACCGACTATCGAGCAGGAAGAAATGATCGGACGCCTCGTTTCTTTCGCGCATAGCGGAGAGTGGAGCGACCTCGGCCTTGACACGCCCGAACCGGACAACCTCGACAAGGCGAAGATGCTCATTGCAACCAATGTGGCACGCAAGATGGCTCTCGACATGCGCCTTTTGGGTGAGAAGTTCAGCGATGATGCAGGTAACAAGGCTTCCATTTGTGCCCGAACCATCTATGACTATTATGTACGCTCGGCAGCCAATAAGGGTACGCAGTTTGTCTTCAGCGACCTAAGCACCTACAAGCCTAACGAGTGGAACATCTACACCGACATCAAGGAGAAACTGGTACGCCTCGGCATCCCGGCTGATGAAATCCAGTTTATCCAGTGTGCACAAACCGAGAGGGCAAGGAAACGCCTCTTTGAAGACATGAACAGCGGCAGGGTGCGTGTCCTCTTCGGTTCGACCACCATGCTGGGTACAGGGGTCAATGCCCAACAGCGGGCGGTGGCCGTGCATCATCTGGAGATACCGTGGAGACCGGCCGACATGGAACAGCGCAACGGTCGTGCGGTGCGCAAGGGCAACACCGTCAAGCTCTGGGGTGGCAATGTGGTGGATATAGTCATCTATGGTACGGAAAAGACCCTCGATGCCTACAAGTTCAACTTGTTAAAGAACAAACAGATGTTCATCAACCAGATTAACAACGGCACGATAGCCGTGCGCCGCATCGACGAGGACAGCATGGACGAGAACAACGGCATGAACTTCGCAGAGTTCGTGGCTATCCTCTCCGGCAATACCGACCTATTGAACAAGGCGAAACTTGACAACAGGATTATGCAGTTGGAAAAGGAACGGGCCATTTTCAAGAAAGAGAGCATCCGTGCCGAGCACAAGATGGCAGCCAACAGGCAGGACATCGAAAAGGCGGAGCGGTTCATCGGTCAGGTCAATGCCGATATGGAGTACATGGCAGCTTACGCAGGAGAGCGGACAACCTTGCCGCTGAACCTGCAGCAGGCCACAGCGGAAGAGACCGGTCGTGAACTGCATCGCATAGCCAAGACCTACCGCAGCGAGGCATACGCCACCATTGGCAGCTACATGGGTATGAACTTGTTGGTGCGCAGCGAATACGACTTTGCCGGGACATTCGACCGCAATATGTTCTATGTCGAGGGCAGAAGCGGATTGAAATACCGTTGCGGCGTATCGGGAGCGTTGCCGCTGGGATTTGTCGAGTCGGCGCAATACCCGAAGAACGCACTGGAAAAACTGCCGGGCATCATCGACAGCCAACGGAAGAAAATAGCGAAGCTGCAAAGCGAGCTTCCCACCTTGCAGGAAATCGTCAGCCGCAGGTGGAGCAAGGCGGACGAACTGGAAAGGCTCAAACAGGAATGCAAAGACCTGCAGCGGCGGATAGATGAAGCCCTCAAGGAAACGGAACAGAAACCGCATCCGGCACAGGAGGACATCGACAAAGCTGCCTGACCGTAATTCATATTTTAACCTTTATCCCTGTCCGGTCGTTGATGACCGGGCAGGTTTTCCTGTGTTCCGACCTGCCGGGGCCCGGCTGGCTTTTATAGCCTGGCATCTGCCTTTTTTATCCTCCTTTTCCCTTTTTTCCGTTCCCCCTTATACCTGCCTGTCCATCCTTTTATATCTTTGTCTTTACCATCCACACCTTCTTTCCGGTTTATTGTTCCGCGAAAGTAACGGATAACGGCTGTTCCTTACAAATCCTGCACGCCTGTGAGGTCTGACAGAAATCTTCCTTCCGTGGAGAAGTGTATTTCTGTCGCCGGATTTGTATGCTTGCCATTATCACTTTCAAATGCGGAAAAATAATTCCGGCGAAGGTCTGAAAGGACCAAATGCAGGGAAAAGAAAAAAACGAAATAAAAAATTTGAAGTATGGAAAAGAAAATTAGTGAGAAAAAAGTGGTCGTTGACGGTTTGACGTTAAAACTTCTGCGCAAGGATGAAAAATGGGTCTTCCCGTTTGTTACCTACTACCAGCACGGACTGGGCAGCCCAATCTGTCTGGAATTGCTTGAATATAAAGAAGACAGCAACGGTTTCGAGCCGGAGGCAGTCATAACCGTCAATCTTCCGGGCGTGGAGCGTAATGCCGGCTGCCAGTTCATCGACACGAACAACAACGGAGAAGCGGTGCTGGATTGGCTCGTACTTTATGAATTAGGTGTACCGACCGGCAGATATGCCGCATCTGGCCATTGCATGTATCCCGAAGTGGACTTCTACCGGAGCAAGCGTTTCATGCAGCAGAAAGAGTTTTGCGACAGGTATTTCAACTTCGTCGATTGACAGTCAGGAGAAGGCGGTCGTATCTGTTCCCTCCCGTTCAGGGAACGCGACTGCCTTCCTTGCGTCGAATACTTCCCTTTTTTATCCAATGCCTTTCCAGCATTTCATCCCTTTTTATCCGGCTTTCCCCACCCATGAATAAGGTAGAAGGTCTGTGCCGCTGTCCGCTCTTCAATCCAAGATACGGACCGGCAGTGTCATGGGCAAACGGTGACACATTCCGCTTTGCGCCGGCCTCCATATATTCCGGCAGATCGCAAGGGGGAAAGAGTCCCCTTTCTGTTTGCCCGGCAGACCACTGTTCTCTACCCGCCCAAGCCATTCTTCTCTTTCTCCCTTTTATATCTCCGGCAAGCCCGTCTTCCCTTTTCTATACGGTCGGGCCTTTATCCTCTCCTGGTCATTCCTGCTGTCACCGGCCATTGGTTTTATCAGATGCAAAGGTCGGCAGTCGCGCTTGATCCGTCGGTTTGAAGTGTATTTCCTGCAAATTCTTCCTTTCGAAGAAAGAGTAATTGGCAGGAAAAACCGTCGTATGAAGCTGTACCGACCGCCGGACCCTGCATCCATAAAACCCCAAAGGCGGTTCGGCAGAAAAGGACCGACAAGAGGGAAAATAAAAAAACGAGTTATTAACAAATTAAATTTTTTGAATTATGGAAGCAACAGACATGAAGTCAGTAGAAAAGAACATCGTATCGGTAGCATTGGCGGACATTCAGCCGAGCAGTTACAACCCACGCAAGACCTTTGACGAGGCGAGCCTTGCCGAACTTGCCGACAGCATACGGCAGCAGGGTGTCCTACAGCCCATAGGTGTGCGACCCATTGCGGAAAACCGCTTCGAGATTATCTTTGGAGAGCGCAGATACCGTGCATCGCTCATGGCAGGGTTGGAAACTATTCCTGCAGTCATTTACGAAGTGTCGGACGAGGTGGCCGAAGAAATGGCGGTCACTGAAAACCTGCAACGCAAGGATGTGACACCCATTGAGGAAGCCAACGCCTATCAGAAACTGATGGAGAGCGGACGACACGATGTACATTCACTGGCAGTCCAGTTCGGCAAGTCGGAAGACTATATCCGCACACGGCTCAAGTTTACGAACCTGATACCCGAAATCGCAGCCCTTTTGGAAACGGACGAAATCACAATCAGCGTGGCAAACGAAATCTGTCGTTATGGTAAGGACATACAGAGCGAAGTGTACGACAGGCATCTGAAAGAGGGTGTCATGTATAACAGTTGGCGTGGCATGAAAGCCGCAGATGTGGCGAAATACATCGAAAGGGATTTCACGACCGACCTTGAATACTATTCTTTTGACAAGACCCTCTGCATGTCTTGTCCGCACAACACCAACAACATGACGCTGTTCTGTGAGGGCGGTTGTGGAAAGTGCGCCAACAGGAAGTGCCTTGAGGACATGAATGCAGCCTATCTTGTGGAACAGGCCATGAAGATGTTGGCAGACCATCCTACCGCTTCGCTCGCTTATTCTATCTTTTTCACCTGCAACGACACGACTGTCAAGCGGCTTGAGGAACTCAGCTACGAGGTGGAGAGATTATTATGCCGTCATGAGGACTATCCCGAACTGCCAGAAGTACCCGAAGCGGAAGATTACGAGACTATGGAGGATTACGAAGCCGCTCAAAAGGACTACGAACAGGAACAGGAAGATTACAAAGCTGAATGCGAGGACATATTACGCCGAAGTGAAGAGGGGGAAATATCGCTCTATGTTCTTATCGGCGACAAAGACCTCTTTCTCGGTTATGTGAAGAACTCCGCAACGAATACGGCAAACGGCATGTTATCGACAGAGAAGAAAGAACTTACTCCGCTTGAGAAACTGGAAAAGCAGGACAAACGCAATAAGGAAATCGCATTTGAAAAGACGGTTGCGGACACCAAGAAACAAATTTTGGAGGTGGACACCACCGAAACCAAGTTCGGGTCGGACGAGGACAAGATGATTTATTACTTCCTCCTTTCATATCTCCGCAGGGAGCATTACGCAGCGGTAGGCATCGACAGCGAAAAGGTGTACTGCCTTTCTGACAAGGACAAGTTGCGTATCATTGAAAACCTGAATGGCAAGGCGAAAGCCGTTATCCGCAGGGACTTCTTGATTTCCGAGTTCCAAGACGCACCGGTCAGCGATGCAGCAGCCACCCTCTTGCTCCAATTTGCGGAAAAGCACATGCCCGAGGCTCTTGCCGAAATCCGAAAGGGCTATGATGAAGTGTACGAGAAACGCCACCAACGCATCGAGGAAAAGAAAGCTGTCCTTGCCGTGCAGGATAAGGCGAAGCAGGAAACGGAGCAGCAGAAAGAACCACAACCCGATGAAACGCCACAAGCTGACGATGTAGCGGCTTGAGCATTCCATAATTCAATGCAGAAGCAGGGCGGAGCAATCCGTCCTGCATACTGTCGTGTGCCGGGCATTCCCTTTCTTATGACAGACTGGGCGGTGCCAGGCCCGCCGCCATCCGTTTATAACCGCCTGCCATCCCTTTTTCAAAGCCTTGTATCCCAAGGCTCATTCCCTTTATACCGTTTTGGATTCCCATGTTTCAGCCTCCATGCCGTCACCGCACGGGTTTTCTACGGTGCGAATGTAGGCTGCCGCGCCTGTTCCCTCCGTTTTGAAGTGGATTTCCTGCAAATTCTTCCTTGCCGGGGCAAGAGTAATTGGCAGGAAAAAACATCGGGAATGGCTTCTCCGGCGGCCTCCCTGCACCGAAAAACCCGAAGCGGCTCCGGTTGCAGGATGCCGAACAGAGGGAAGAAAAAAATATTAATCATTAAAAATTCAGATTATGGACAACATTAAGGAATCTAAAGAGTACAGGCTCGCAAAGGAGTGGGAAATGGCGGTAAACGACTTTGGTTTCAATCCGAAACGATTTGCTGCGGCAATTCCTGACATGCACCCTACGCTTCAGCAGAGCCTTTACCGGCTTATCCGGGAGTGCATCAAGGTCATGGCGGACGACAGCCGCCGTTATGATGACCGCAACAGGGCGTCACACGAGGAGGCGAAGTGCATCATGGAATATCTCAACGAACACGGACGTAACATACCATTAAAATAAGGAGGACAATATGAAGACAAAAGAAATCCAGTTTGACGGCAAGAAATACATCTGCCGCATTGTAGAATCAATCGACGGGGAAGAATTGCTGATTGGCTCCACCGAACTGCTTGACGCATTGCAGCCGGGCAGTTTTGAAGATGCCAACGAAGGCTTTGCCGGTGAAGAGGCAGAATACCTCTATGACGAGGTGTTCTACTTTACCGACCGGGGCAACTTGGAGCTGCCGGACAAGGAGCTGGTTGAAGTCCTGAAGGAAAGCAACCCGGACTGGTTCGAGTAACCGGACAAAAAGGCCGCATCGGACACCGCCTGCATCACCGTGCGGGCGGTGTTGCGTTTTAGGTTGGATATGCAGCATCACTAATATATAAAAAAACAGCAAAACACGTTTCGACTGTATGTCATTCGACTGTTTCGTTTATCCATTTTAGCACTGTTCCCCATAAGGGTATATTGGCGATAAGCAAAAAAGCAAGAGAGAACAGGAAAAAGTAACACCGGGCAGGGCTAAACTTGCGTCCCGCATAGTGCTGCATGACAGCCTTCCGCCGGGAGGACGGATATATCCTGCCGGGCAGATAGACTATTACTGCGCTACAGACAATCATGGCGATTGCAAGGAAATCGCGTACAGGAGGGTCAAAACAGAAAACGATGGTCAGCATCGGCCCAAGGACAACAACCATAATGCAAAGCATCAGCATACTATCCCCGTCGGGTCGATTCGGCTCGCCTTTGTAATGCTGCTGTGCCATTTCTCCCAACCAGAACAGATAGTCGAAGAAATAGTAGCGCCGTGGCTGCTCTTGCTCTTTATATTCCTGTTTCCTCATAAGGCTCTCCGTTTTTCAGGCTATTCACTTCATGGAGAAGAACCCCACAACCCATAATACCAGAAGGAGGAACAGCAATACACCATGCCAGAAACGCACCGCCCTCTCGCCGAAAGTCTCACGCACCCAGTTCCATCCCCATGTGTCCGCCTTGTAAGTCCACTTCCATCCGCATATCACCCCGATGAGCCACAGCAGCAGGATGCCGCCGGCTATCAGGTAGCCGTAACGAGGATTCTCAGCTATCTTTTCAGAAAATTTATCTATCAGTTCGTCCATTGTTCTATAATTATATAATTAAATACTTTTCTGTCGAATACTCAGAAAATGAGTTGCACCCGAACAATGTCAGTAGAGCCATGATGTACACTAAATGTTTCATTCCACAAAGATAATGCTTGCCGGCCGAGTCGCCTTTAGTTTTTCACCTGTTTTTGGGCAGCTAAGAATGAAATTATGTCCTATTTATACACTTTAAAGTAAAAAAACAGCAGTACAATGATTGCCAATACTAAAAACACAGCATACCAGAAACGAAAGGTGGCAGGGCCAAAAAGCTCCACAAAATAATTGCCCAGCCATGTCCTTGGACGGCACACCCACTGCCAATTCATTATCACCCCTATTAAGAACAGGGCTATTACTCCTATGATAGCGAGGTAGGCTACATCCGGATTGTTCCCAAAATAATGTCTGATTCTGTCTGGTACAGATTCCAGGAAATCTTTTTCATGTTCCATATTGTATGTACTTTTGCGATGCAGTCCCGGGCGTTCCTCTTCCAGCTTTCAGTTACTGGTGAAGAATCCGGTTTTTTTATGTCTGTTTACAAAGGTAGTGGTTTTTGTTTGCTTTATTCCATTGATTGCCAATATTTTTCGTATTCCGATGATTTTATATGTTCTATTTGTAACCTGTCATTGCATTTGGATAATGTTCAGTTACGGATGCCAATTAAGTGAAATGCCTATTATTCATGCACAAACATATTTATATCATCAATGGCATCTCCAATTCTGTCACGGATATAAGGATTATCTTTTTGTTGAGTAAACAATTCAAAGATTCTCTCTTTTTCTATTTTTCCATGTATTCGAGCCAGATGCCCGATACATGTAACCGCTAATCCACAGATGTTCCTTTCTCTATTACTGTTGATAATATCAATGCAAACATCTTGAATCCATCTCCATTCATCGCAATCAAAGGTTATCTTCAACAAAAGATTGCAACAAAATTCAATATCTTCATCACACAGTAATATTTCTCGAATGCTATTGTATATGTCTTGTGCCATTTTATTCACTTATTGTAATGTTTGACAGCTAATCACTCGTACAAGGGAGATTCAGACGCTTGTTATCATGGTTCTCATATAAAGAATCTCCTACATGTTCCTTGAACACTATACAAGCTTTCTTCTCTTCAGAACTGAATACTGTATATCCTTGCTTGGCCAACATCACCAAATAGTTCCTTAACGAAGGATTTCGCAATGGATATTCCTTTTTATATCCAGCTGGAATTATATACGGATATTCTTCAGGAGTATGGTAATTGGGGGTATGAAGAAACAGAGCGTCATACCTGCTATCTTCCAAAACAAGTATGGCAAATATCTGGAAAGGACGATCCATATTCTCAACAAATTGTTCAATCATTAAAAAGTGCCCGAATAATACATCCAAATGTTCTTTACGCTCCTTCCAACATACATTTCCATAACCGTTCCGGTCGAAGTGTAAGTGGTCAAAATAACTCCATCTTGATTTATCCGACAATATGTCACGCCAATTATCCAATTCGTTACATTGGCGCAATCTCCTATAATATCTTTTCAGCCCTCTTCTTTTCTTCATTTTATAATGATGATGTTTGTCAGTCGCCTTCCTTTTTAGATAAGACATTAATCAGAAAGCCACTCTTTAATCTCACTGATAATATTAGGATTATTGAATTTTGAGTTCCATTTTATTATTGTATCTGCATCATAATAATCACTAACCATAAACAACAAGAGTTTATCATTAGGTATTACACCACTATTTCTAAAATCTTTTAAAACCTCTATGCAGCTGTTTACCAAAATCTCTTCATAATCTTTGCCTGACAAAGCACATCTCTTCAATATAAACGATATTTCATTGAAAAATATATTTCTATATATCGAATAATCATTTTTTATGTTCTCACTATACCATTCTGCTGGGCTAAACTTGTATGTCAAGTAATACTTATCATCCCTTTTCTTATCAAGATAAGAATTTGTATTAAAAATCATAGTAATTGACATATAGCTGTCATCTGTATATAACGCATAGGAACTTATATCTTCATAATAATCTTGCGCCCTCAAATAATTGTGCATTTTTATTATGGAGTCCTTTATTTTCTCTTTAAGTAAAGCAGTTTCCATTATTTTGTAATTAAATTATTGACTAATGTTTGACAGCAAATGATTTATCAGTGCGTTATAAACTCACTTTTAATCTCCTGTAATCCAAAAATGATAACCACCCTTAGTAATTGTTTCCAAATTTCTAATGAATGATTGGATCAAAACACGGGTGTCTTTATCCGTTTCTTGATTGCTAAAATTGACAGCTATGTTTTTAATCAAGAGCAGATTATCAATGATAAGTCGTGTATCACCATATTCATCTATTGAAAGTCCCGTTCTTCGATAAAATTCATCGAATATAGGTTTCAATTTATCAAACTCATTATATTCCAGCGAGAATGATATTCCCAATTCTTCATTATAGAAATCTATCATTTTGCTAAGTTTATATTGTTTGCCTGTGCTCCGCCTTATTTACATTTCGTTGTTTGTTATCTAATCATGGATTTCCTTGAACTTATCTGATAAGTGCTGGGAATACCTCTCGATTAAGTTGTTATATAACCAACTGCGTGATATAGATGCACCTAAAAGTCCACTAATATATAACCAAATTAACGAAACCTCAAGTTTGCTTTCACTAATAAAATCATAAGTAAGAAATTTTAAGCATAATGCAAAATATTGATGTTTAATATTATCCATTGGAAGTGATTTTTTATAACGATATATTTCTTCCCTTATCTCATCTAAAGTATGAATATCTATAGAACCGGGAGTATTCCATACCGCTTCAATGTTGGACAAAATCGTTTTCTCCTGAGTATTCAATATGTCATTGAAATATTTGAAGCCCGTGATGAAAAAAGGAATTACGTTATTCTTATATTCCTCTTTTGGATTAGGACTTGATGAAATGTAGTCATCAAGTTCATATGCTAAATCTTGAAATAATAAATCATCTAAAGCATTCATCGCTATTTTCTCGTTTGAAATGTTCGGCAGCGTTCCGTCTTATTCTGTCAGGTCGCCGCTTGCTATCAGTCTATTTCTTCCGCTTCAATCTTTCCTCCAAGTTTTTCAATCTCCTTTCGGTATTCATCCACGATTATGGAATTTCCTATTCCAAGTAAAATTTTATCTCTTGAACAAAATTCCTTAATTTCACTTAGTGGAATAGAAAATTTCTTTTTCAAGTACAGCATAATTTTAGGAAATTCATTTCCCTTGTCCACAAGATATATATTGTAAATCTTAGGACTGATGATTGTCAGGTAATCTTCCAATTCTGCATTGTCAAATTGAACGAACTCGGCAGTTGGTAATACTGCATAATGAAAACAATCCGATTTTGTATCACAGAACGTGATGGAATATCCGTCCTTGTTGAGCCGCTTGTTCATAGCCCGGAAAAGCAAAGGCAAATAGTCACCTCGGCGAATTTTGTTCCAATCCAAAGAATCCTCAAATTTCTTAGTGTCCCATAAGAAACGTTCTATCCCGTAATGCTTCAACATCATCGTAATAGAGCGTTTGATCTGTCCGGGATATTCCTCGCCACTCCAATCCGCGATCGCCATTCTGCGAGAAGCAATGGCAAAACAAAGCATAACATCCACTTCGTTCAAGGCATTATCCTCAGAGTCAATGTCATACCATCCTTTTTCAAACATTTTCCTATGTTTGGAAACAAAAGTTCTCCTATCTACATTGAACAACTGAACCATTTTCATAAATTCATCATATTGTTCTTTTAATAAGACTTTCGCGAATGATTGAAGTTTATTATTCATATTTCCAATTTGATTTTTTTCTGATATTGTTTAGAGGCATACTCATTTTGAAGGTATTTTCCCATTCTTGTAAGATTGCCATAAAGCATTAATCCAGCTATTGTTGATGTCAACTTTGTCAGCATCCACAATTAGTCCAAAATCGTCAGATATATATGCCGCTAAATCATCACTGTTCGTGATCTTAAGAACCGTATTAAAAGCATTTTTCCTTATCTCTTCACTATAGGTCGCAGGTATGCCCTGTTGTTTCTTTTGCTTCTCAACTTCGTTATATGCCTGCATCCATTGCTCACTGAAAAAATCGTCATCTCTTTCATCCAGAATATCGTCTATAGTTTCGTCAGACAAACTTCCCAAAATAATAGGAAGCTCTATTTCAATGAAGTTTTTTAGCTCTTCTGTTTTCATATTTCTCGTACTTTAAATATAATGTTTTGTGGCTAACTTATTATTTAGATGTTAAGCCATTTACTATCAATCTTCTTTCTGTGTAATTTATTTCCGCCTATATCTTGGTAGAATAGGATTTCATCTTCATCAATACTATCAAGATACACCAAATCATAAATTCCCTTTATCAATCTTAACCGCATTGAAATAAGTTCTATTACAGTCAGCATAAATCCTGAAACGCAGAATTTACGAATATACATTGGAACAAACGCTAAATTTTTACAGCATAACAATGGGCCTCCAAAGCGTTTGTCACAAAAGACTTTCTGCCCATTTACGATAAGAGTGCCAACCAGGGGACCACCTTGGCATATTTCATTCAAATCTGTATATTGAATATGCCAGTTATCTTGTTGTATATCTTCTGTAAATCCCCAAGGAGTATCTGATTTGTTTACAATTCCAATGCTCATAAATTTTCTATTGATTGATAATGTTCAGCGGATAATCAATCTTTCAAGGGAAGATTAATGCGTTTGTTATCTGCCTCTATTCACTTTGATAAGTCTCAACTACATACAAGTCAATCTTGGGATAATCGTTTGAAACCTTATCCAAAATAGCTTTAACATCATCCCATCTCAAACCGCCTAACCCGGCACCGATGGCCGGTAGAGCTATGGCCGTCACATTATCATGATCGGCAAGTTCAAGCATCTGCTTCAATGCCTTCTCGATATATTCTATTTTGGCTCGTGTCCGCCAGGTTGCCTGAGTGCCGAGATTATAGATATGCCCGTGGCCATAATCATAATCAAAGACATCGCCGGGGCAAAACTTATGCTCCTTGCACAGCTGTTTATATTCAAGATACATGGCCGGGTATCTTTCTCTGAATTGCAATGCAATGCCTTTACCCATTGCACCGGCGCAGTTGCACCCGTGCGCATAGTTGCCCACGCCCTCAATGCGGAATATGTCGCCTTTCTCAATATACTTTATCATTGTTCTTACTTTTATTGTTATAAGTTACAGATAGCGCCTCTTTCGAAACGCTATCTGCATGTTGAGTTTCTTGTCTCATCAGATGGATGTCAGGCAAAATAATGTCTTCATCGTCTCACCAAACTGTCGGTTCCTGTTATTTCCGATTTCCGGATGCGTATTTTCCCGTGTTGATGCGGGTGTCGGCAGCCTGTTGAAGCCGGTCGATGAACGCTATGGCTGCCTTGTGGAAGCCGGGACCAAGCAGGTTGGTCTGGCATTCTCCGGTTACGGAAACAGTGTCTTCCGTATTTTCTTTTCCCTCATGTTGATAGTTCAGGAACAGGTCGCCCAGTTTGCAAAAACTTACCCTCGTTGCTGATTCGTCATGCTCTGCATGATAGCCGGATTCAGCGGCCAGTTTTTCCACGGTGCGCTTGAATGCTCCGATATTCCTGATCCTTGTGCGAATGTTGAATCCAAGTCCCATATTCGTTATATTTTTAGTTATGTTATTAATGACTTATTTTAGTGGCTGGAAATCCTATATGGGGATGTTCGGCCGCTTGTTATAACTTATTTGAAATTTGTCAGTACATGGTACGCAAGTCTTCTTGTGAAGACGCTCCTTTTACATTGACAACATTACCGCCTAATTGTTTAATCCGATTTACAATTTCCTTTTCCATGACTCTAATTTTTCGTTCGTAACTGATGTGTTCGGCAGCTTGCCGCTTTATTCAGCTGGTTTTCTGTTTGTTTACTCTTAATTCTAATATTTTTTGAGCGGCTTGATTTTTAATACTGTCTCGCAATATTTCCAGCCTCCGTTGCCCTATGCGTTTGTCTGCCGCCCGAAATATATCTGTCAATCCCCAATAATCGTCTTCAAATCTGCGAGTTAATATATCTGAAACTGGGGTATCTATGTATTCCCTTATCAAGTTTGAAATAAAAGATATATCACAATAATATGGGTAATCTGCTATTTGAGGTATATGTGCATGATGATGCGATACATGACCATCCTTATCAACAAAGTCTTTTGGATAATCAAATATGATTTCTTTCCCTATGGTTATCCAATATCGAGGGCAGAAACTTGTTGCCCTGTCGCTCCTCATAGGATATACAGCACAATGTATCTGGAAATCAATCTTAGGATCAATTATCAGATATAGTTCCTTTTGCAGTTTACTCCATCTTTTCATGTGTTCTTCCTCTACAGCTAATGTTGGGCGACTAACCGGCCTTTACAGGAATGCTCTGCCGCTTGTTAGCAACCATTTAAAAGTCACATAGATTTTGATAATCATTCTGAATCAAGATATTTATTATCCCATTCAATGCAAACTGCAATTTTTGTATTTACATCTTTATTCCATATAACTTCAAGTCCGGCTTCTTTCAGTTGGGTACAGATGCAATTACCCACTTCGACGGCATCGGGACTATCATGGAAATTACCATAGGACAGTAAGAGCCGGTTGCTCTCGTTCTCAAACATATCGAATAATGCTTGTAAGGTGTAGAAACAACATCCTACCATATCTTCACCTTTATCCATCCGTTCGATGGCTTCATCCTTGCATTCTTCAAACCCTTCGTCATCAGTATTACCGATGGCATGTTGTGCAACAAATCCGTTTTGTGCCAGTTGGTTGAATGCAGCATCTAACTTTCTGAAGTTTACAGGCTCATTCTTGTTGGAATAGATTTCATTGTAAAGCGACAGAAGGGAAGGCAACTGTTTCGATTTTAATTTGGAGGTATAGTCCTCATAATTGTATTCCACATAGTTTCTTAATCCGACAAGCATATCCTCTTCTGAAAAGAATCCGGATTTTACCATGTTCTTGACGAACAGGTCAATGTCTTCCGCTATTTCTTCATCCTTAAAGAGTTTGGATAACTTGTCAAAAGCCTTTTGCATCCTGACCTGTTCTTTAGATGGCTCAATAGATTTAAGGAACAGTTTGTATTTATCTGTTCCTAAGAGTTCCATGCATCTTCCGCCGGACTTCTTCTTTGCCGTTAGAAGGTATTCTTTGGCTTTATCTAAATCTCCTAACTCGTAATAGGTTGCTCCTAAATAAAATTCTGTATCTCCATCATCAGGACGATTGATTTTGGCCAAATCTATTGATTTTAGCTCCTTGCATTTTTGTAGTGCATAATCATAATCTTTGATTATATGAGATATATTTATTAATGAAACAAGGAATCCGTAAGCTAATTTACCGGAATACTTAGATTCATAATCTTCATTTAGCTTTTCCAAATATTGTTCAGTGAGCTTAATTGCTTCACTGTAATCTTTCTTTTCTAATAATGATTGTTTGGCATTATACCATTCATTATCTATTTCCTTGTATGTATCAAAATCTATCATAGACTGATCCTTTAATGTTAATTTTCAGGTTGCTAATGTTGGGCAGATAATCGCCATTATAAGCGATTTAGCCGTGTGTTAGATAGATAATTCATAATCATAAGGAAGATTTTCAATTAAGTTTTCACTTATTTTTGATAATTCATTTTTCAATTTGGCTTTATCTTCACTTGTGTGCCTATCTGATTTTTCATATAGTCTAAAAAGAAAAGCTAATTGTAGCCATTGTGAAAAATCAATTTCCATACATTTGAAATTTTCTTCACACATACACTCTTTATCATGGTCGTAGAAGAAAACCTTTCCTTTAGTATCGAACAGCCATAAATCCCCTTGTCCGTCAGCACCAAATATCCACCACCCGCCAATTTCAGTATCACTTGTTCCTTGCGCCCAATAACTAATATCTGAAAACTCTTTATTTTCTTGATACGCTTCTTGCATGTTATAAAGGATATAATCAGCAGCGATTTCGGTTGTTTGAATACCAGTTACAATATCCTTGTACAACTCTTGAAACACAAATGATACAGATTTTGGAATACCATACTTATTGTTTGAACGCGGTAAAGCTATTCTTATCTGTTCGATTGTTTTTATTTCTAATGAACTGTCCTTTTTCATATTCGCATTGTATCTAATGTTCAGCAGATAAACCACCTATATGTTTCATCCGCTTGTTATCGACCTACTTTATTTCTAATTTTTGATTATACGCAAGTATTACGAAACACTTATCTAAACCACAATCAATTACCTCATTCTTTTCTAATTGAGAGTAGGCTTTTAGAAACCTATTTCGACATTTATTTAAATGTATGTAGTGATTGAAATAGTTTTCAGCTTGTTCCTTCTCACCATATCTCAGCATATATGGTAAGGCACGGAGAGAGTCTTTAGTGTATTGATTGAAGCAACATCCATGTTGCGTAATAAAATCAATTGCTGTTTGTCTATTCTCAAACAAATCAAATATGGGACAAGCATACTTTTCAAGCAAATCAATTATTGCTTTTACTGATATTGTATAACTTAATCCCGCAAGATTCCAAGATTTATATTCATTTATTGGTGACAGGTATCCAATATGATTATGATATACTAAACCATCATTATTGACATTGATACTCTCTTCCTGTACCCATTTTTTCAAACTTTTACTGGTTATCGTAATCAATGGATATATAGTCACACTACAAGACGTATTATATACACTTGAACGAAACCAAATTTTAAAAGTTAAATCTTTATCTCTTGAAATCCTCTTCAAGCATTGTCCATTTTTGGAGGACTTAAAGCCCTTTTCCAAAAAAGGAACAGCTATCTCATTACAAGCTTTTATAAATATATCCCTTGGCTTCATTTCTTTATTTTTTAGGTCAATAATGTTCGGCAGATAATTGACATTTCAAGGACGATTTAGCCGTGTTATAAACTAATTCTCATATTCAATTTTGTAATCTTCGTATACATTGAATACTGTCTCACAATCAGATAAGATACTTTCGAGCAAAGGTTTTACCTCACTATTCCAATCCAATTTACCTAAACCTGCACCTATCTTCGGGAGAGATACTGTTTTAATACCTCTGCTTGCACATACCTTTTTCAAGCGCTTCAATCCTTTATTCAGATATGTAAGTTCCGCATGGTACATATCCGGTTGAGTAGCGATATAGATTATACCTGGAGAGGAACCGCTAATCTCTCCAATAAAAACATCGCCAGCTTGAAACTTAGTATTTCGTGTGTACTTCTTGAAGAGCTTTTGGATTTCAGGAAATTGGCTTGACAGTTTAAAGGCAAGACCTGTTCCCAATCCTTCTTGTGAGCCAACAGCCACTCCTTGAGCGATGTACTCATCTTTGCTCTGTAATATATCTCCCGAAATGTATTTTATCATATCTATTTCATTTATAGCTTATAATGTTTGGCAGCTAACCCGCCTTCAAAATTCCATCCGGTTTTTGCCTGGTATATTTCCATGTCCTAATAAATTCGCACGTCATACACCTTGCCGTCAAGCAATCCCACATAGCGGTCATCGGAAAAGAACCAGCTTTCGAGCGTTTTGCCTTCCATCTTATTTTCTGACTTGTGGTAGGGTTCGCCCCATGCGGCAATGACCATCTCCCGTGTCATGCCCGTGTCCACCTTGCGGAATGCCACCTGCCTACCGTATTTCTCGCCGTAACGTTCCGTCAGGGAGGCAATGCGGGCGGCACTCACAAACTCATACACCTCGTCTCCACCTATGGAAAAGGCTTCCACGCGAACCCCGTCCTTTCCCTCCATGAGCAGGAATGCGCCGTCGCTGTTCATTTTCAGACCGACATCCACGCAGCGGTATTCTGCCCCTTCGGGAGGCGTGATGATTTGCCCGTCCTCGGTCTCAACGCGCTTGGCAAGCGAGAAGAACACTTGCCCGATATAGCGTTTCAGCTTTTCGTAGTAACCCAGGCAGGTCATGCTCCGGGGCTGCAAATAGGGGTTGAAATATACCTCGTCGCCGCTTTCCTTTTCACGCAGCAGCAGGCAACAGCCGGCTGTGAGGTAGTCCCTCCTCGTCCAGACCTTCAACACCTCGTAATACTTTCCCACCACCGCTTCGGCAGGGGTATTGCCCCGCCCGTCATCCTTATATATCTGTCTCTCGCTCCCGGCAAGGAAGTTGCCCGTGAAGAAAGTGTCGTAATAGCCCTGGCTGTCATTCCTTGCCCCGTGCATGTAGAGGGTCTGTCCGGGCAGGGCGGCAAAACTCCGCTCGTCCACGTTCGTCAAGCTGTCGTAGGGCTGCGCGTTCTGCACGGTGTATTCCTTTAGCTCGTCGTTCTTGGGGACGATGTTAAGCTGCGCCCTTGCATGAAGACCGGCGGCCAGGAACAGTATCAGGATAGAAATGGTTTTCATACACATTCTGTTTTATGGTTCAAGAAAAGGAGGTTACCATTTCACATAGCTCCACGGGCTTTCGGGCTTTTCAAGCAGTTCTTTCGCCAGACCCGACATGTTCGCGCTGCCCATAGAAAGGGTACGTCCCAGCACATAGCTGTACGCGTAGTCTTTCCAGCCTGTATAGGCATCCTTTGTCATTTCATACGCCACATCCACGCACTGCTGGCACAGGTCCTTGTCGATAAAGCCTTGTTCATGGCAAAGGCGGGCGATGAAGTTCAGCCGGCGTCCCATGCCAGTACACCGATACGGCCCATGTCCTCCCGTGAGGCGACGATGCCCTCGGAAACGAGGTATTCGAAATTGTTTTGCAGGTTCTCCAGCTTTTCCACGCAGTCGGCCACAAAATCCGAATGGTCTTTCAGTTCCTCATGTGCCCGCAGCCATTTCTTTCCTTCCTTGCCTTGCAGAAACGCTTCATAAACATAGTGGAATGTCGTTTGCGAGGGAGCGGATGCCAGCCATTGCAGGGTTTCCACTGCACTCGTATGGTCCTTGATGCTGAAATAGCTGTACAGGATGGTCTCACGCACATTGTTCAATACGCCTGTGGCAAAGGTCGTGTTGAGCGTTCCTTGCTGCTGGTACACATAGAGGTTGCCAAGGCTGAACTTTCTCAGTTCCTCCTCTGTATAATGCGCGTCTGCATCCACGCGCGGCCCTTGACCGGCACTTTTCAGCTTGCCCCAGAATGCGCCCCAGCCGTCTTTCCTGACGCGCCACAACGCCTTCACCAGAAAGTTGAACACCATCAATGCTACGAATGCGATAATGAGCAGAATAATCGTCTTTGTCATAGTAACCAGTATTTTAAGATGATACAATTATCGGAATGAATGATGTGCCTTTGATAGAAGGTACAAAAAACGGCGGCATTCGGACACGGGAAACCCGTTGAGTGAATACCGCCGGACATGGCTTTCTTTCCGCTTTGTCCAAGTGAACAAGGAGGGATGCTGTGTCTTTGATAATGAGCAATCGGAGGTCGGGGATAACCGGACTGGAACAGGATGTAGGAACGCATGACCCCCTTTCCGTCATCCCCTTCAGGAATGGCAGCACAGGCTGTGCTATCTATAAGAAATAACCGCCTGCTGTTCCATCTTGTGCCGTCATAGTCCATTATGATATAACTGTCCCAATACAAAGGTATAGAATTTTTCCTCTCGGCAGCAGAAATGAAGGTTAAAAGATGGCTGCCTAACAGCATTTTTCCTCAATTCAGTGCGAATGTTGAATCAAAGTCCCATATCTCTGATATTTTAGGGCATGTTTGGTGGATAATCGGCCTTGAGAGGATGATGTGCATGTCATGTGTCTGTCCTTCCGAATTGCCTGATGATTGCCCCAGAAAGGTGGACTCCAACCTGATGGTTTCATCCGTCCGTCAGGTGTCAAGTGAGATTTCGTTCCAGTCCTCTTCCTCGGAGACAAGCCATTCCAGTGCCTTTCTGCGCTCCATGACAACTTCCTCGTCCAGTTCCCCACATTTAGTTTTGGGATTAATACGGTGATCGACGCAAGCCCAATGATAATTGTAGTATAGGTCGAACATGTCCAGGACTTCCGTCTCAGAGCGCATCTTACAGGCCGACATGATTTCATCAAAGGTCCCGTACTGTTTGGTGAACTTGACCATTATGCGTGTGTCGCATCCGTTGCTCGGCTTCTCCATCTCTTCGGAAGAAATAAGACCGAGAACCCACATCAGGGCATAACAGGACTCTGCATTCCAGCTCACATTGACACTCAACCGTTCGTCGCAATCGCCCGTTATGATTTTCAATTCGTCAGGATACAGTTCATTCTTGACATCGAATTGTTCAAGAAAGGAACAGATTATTTTCCTTCCTTCGTTTTCAAAAAATTCCCGGTCGCTGTTGTAGTCACAGGCAAGCATGGCGCTGAAAAAGCTGGCGAGAAAACGCTTGCATACCTGCTCCTGTGTCTTGCATAGCCGCTCTTCGCCAATCAAGGGCAATCCCTCGCAGTGGTCGATACCAAGGGCATTGACCACTTTTAGTGTTTTCTCCCTTCGTTTGAGAGCTTCATTTTTCATTTTCTTCATAATCCGTATTTTAAGTAATTGATATTTGTTCGGATAATCCCATCATCCTGTCAAGCCGTTCCATATCCTGCCATCTGTTTGTTTCTTCAACAGGGCGACAGACTCTTTGAGTTGGGGCAGTCCGTCGAAGAAGTCCAGGTCGGACCTGATGGTGGAACCGTTTGCCAGCGATACTGTCAGAATTCCTTTTATTTGTTGCCAATGTGATTGTCGTTTATTTCTTCCTCTACTGTACAGCAAAAATCTATTTCTTTATACAGCTGCTCCAGCAGGCGCTCGTCGTCCAGTGACTTCCGTCCGGGACGCAGGAATCCGTCCGGCGTTTCCGAGGCGTAATAGAGCATGTTGCCGTTGAACGAGAGCATCAGGTCGCGGTCGAACGATTTCCGCAGTTCCGTCAGTCTTCTCATCATCGCCGGGGTGAGTATCATGCGGGCTTCCACCTCGTCATCCGCATAGACAACGAACAGCCTTTCAAATTCCGGGTCTTCCAGATGCACGAACTTCGCGCCGTATTTGTCCTTGAAGCCCTGCACCGTCTGGGCGAGATACCCGACTTTGCCCTCCAGATGGTCGGGCAGAAGCATCACATATCCCCGGAAGGTGCGGTGGAGCGCACAGCACCCGAACATGCCCCGGAAGCTGTGCATGGTGCTCTCGATCCGGCTGCCGAAGATGGGGCGGATGAAATACTGGTACGGCACCTCAAGGAAGTTGAAGAAGGAAAAGTCCTTCTTGTTGGAGGACGTGATGCCCACGTCGGCCACGGTAATGCAACGGTCGCCCGACGGGACTTCCACACAGCCATAGCAGGTCGAGCTGATCGGGACGTCTGAACCCGGCTGTTTTCCAAGGCTTTCAGATCCATCCTCGCGGTCGGCGCGTACCGGGCCGAGGGGAACAGGGCGGCAAGGATGCCGGCCATCAGTCCGTTTTCCTGGCGGTTCAGGGCGTTGAAGCTTTTCATAAAGGCGTAATGGAAGATGTAGAACGCGATGAAGCCGAACATGATGTACTTCCAGTTGTTCATCGAGGTTTCGTAGTCTGCCGTCTCGTAGTTGAACAGCAGGCTCCCGAAAAGGCAGAAGGCAAACCAGCACAGGGTGGCGGTATAGACAATGACGGTCAGACACCGCACCACCCGCCGCAACCGGCGGACACGGGACAACCCTTTCCGCAGATGCTGCGACAGGACCTTGAAGTCTATGGGATTCTGTTCCATACTTTCCGCTATTTAAACAGTTCCTTTACATTCACCGCAGCCATCTCGGTTTCCGGAAACTCGACCAGTTCTTGTTGCTCATGCCTGCGCCACGATGCGATTATCGAGGACGGAAACATTTCGATGGCGTTGTTGTAGTCGGTCACAGCCGCATTGTAGGTGCGGCGGATGGCCTGGATCTCGTTCTCCATTTCCGCAATCTGGCACTGGAGGTGGTGGAACTGTTCGTTGGCTTTCAGCTCCGGGTAGTTCTCCACCGCCACGTTCAGCTTCCCCAGCAGGGACGAAATCTCCGTACCTCCCTTGATCTGTTCCGATTCGGACGCGTTGGAAACCCGGGAACGCAATTCAGCGATGCGGGTAAGTATCTCGTTCTCATGCCCCATATATGCCTTGACGGAGGCGACAAGATTGGGAATCAGGTCGTTCCTTTGCTTCAAGGCTACGCAGATGCCGCTCTTGCATTGCTTGACACGGTTCTTCTTCGCAATAAGGCTGTTGTTGGTGAATACTGCCCATAAGATGATGATGAACAGTACCACGATGACGGATATAACGGCTATAATCATACGTCAGACGGTTTTAGATATACAATTCAGCCGGTATCAGCCGGATGGTTCCTTCCCAATAAAAATGAGGCACAATGCCGTCGGATGGCAGATAGCCTTTTGGCAGGCGTTTATAGTCCAGCACGAGCTTCTGTACTTGAACGTCCGCACCCTCCACCGGTTCTCCGTTCAGGGTTACGGTGGACCAACAGTCCTCATACTTCGCTAAATCCACCACGCCTTGGCATCCCGGTGCCACAGGCTGCCGTCCTTCGCACATGTTGCGCAGGTTTTTCATCACTCTTTGCAGCCATTCCGTATCGTACATGTGCGCCTTGTCCAAGGCGTAGATGCCTACGGCATAGAAAGAGTCGTTTTCATGCTTCACGCCTTTCCATGCCTCTGCCGGTGCGCTGATGATTCCGGCATATACAATCTGTCCTTCCGTGAACTTTCTCAGCCATTTGCTTTTGCCCAGCCACGGGGCCTTGCCTGCCAGTTTCTTGAAGAACTCGGTTTCCGTACTGCGCGGTGTCGGCATGTATGGTTTCAGCCTGTCAAGCTGTGTCGGATTCTTGTACAGTTCCCTGTCGCGCCTGGCTTCTTCGGCCTCCCTTGCGCGTCGGGCCGCAAGTTTCTCGCGGTATTTGCTCACGTCAAGACCCTGGGCCTCCATCTGGTCAAGGTCTTTCTCCGTCATGGTTTTCTCCCATTCGGTAGCTGCATTCTTGAAAAGTGCCATATTCGTATAATTTTAAAGGGTTATTGTACTGACTTTACTATTCGATCGTCTTCCACGGGGAATCCTCCTTATTGAGAAACGACCCTACGACAATGTTTGGCAGCTTGCCGCCATTTTGAGCGATTGATCGGGTAGGTCAGCTCCCTTTCGGGAGCTTTCCCCCCTAAGAACCGTACATGATAGTTTCCCATCATACGGCTCGGGCGGCTCAAAACTTGTTTTACCAAGCCGGCTCATAGTAGCCTCCATTCGTTTGGGTTGGTAAATTTACAGCATTCTTCGTGAGCAAGGTAACTTATCCGCTTATTATTTACTATCCTGTGTGTTTTTATCCACGGGGTAGCGGTGGTTATCGGTTCTCCGCAGACTTTGCATCTTCGCATTTGCTTTTCCCACAAATTGCGTATGGCATATTGACCGTTAAAATGCTCCAAGAGGTTTCTCGTGTGCCGTTTGTCAAAATAAGTTTTCCATTGCACGTCATACGGGTTGGCCTCACCCACTATCAGCACGTGGTCTGTCTTAGGGACGTCGCATACGCTTTTCAAGGCAAAGAGCATTTTCTCCCCGTTCTTTTTCAGCCACACGCCGAACCTCCAATGGTTCTTGCCTAACGTGTGATAGTATTTACGGGATACCCAAGTCTTGCCCTTGTTCGGGTGTCTCCTGTCTGCCCACCTGCGTATTTTCTTGTACAACAGATAGTCCATTTTGATTTTGACCTTTCCGCATGAACAGCTTTTATAGTAATTGCTCCACCCCTGTATGATGGGGTTCAGCATTCTGATAAGGGCTATTTGCGGTATGGTTCGGTATTTGTGCACGATGGATTTCACCTTGTCCAACAGTCGTTGTCTGCCTTTTTCCGATGGTTGCACTATCAGCTTTCCATTGAATTTCTTGAAGTTGTACCCCAAGAAATCGAATCCCTCATCTATATGGGTAATCTTGGTTTTCTCTTCCGAGAGTGTCAGCCCCCTTTCCGAAAGGAATTCCTTTATGGCGGGTTTGACCTCATTTTCCAAAATCTCCTTATCTTTGCCTGTAACGATGAAGTCGTCAGCGTATCTGACAAGATTTATTTTGGGATTGTAGTAGTTCTTGCCCATTCTTACCTTGAACCGTTCGGACAGCATTGTCTGCATACCGTTCAGTACCATATTGGCGAGTGTCGGTGAAATGATACCTCCTTGTGGCGTACCCTCTTGGGTGGAATATAATTTGTTATGGAATACATAACCGCTTTTGAGCCATTTCCTTAATATGACCTTATCCATAGGGATGTGGTTTAGCAGCCATTCGTGGCTGATGTGGTCAAAGCATCCTTTTATATCCCCCTCCAATACCCATTGCGGGGCAATTTTGCGTGCAAGTACCGTGAAGCACATTTCTTTCGCATCTTTTGTGTTCCTTTCTTTTCGGAAGCCGTAAGAGTGCGTATCGGCTGTGGTTTCTGCCACAGGGTCAAGTGCCATGTGATATAATGCCTGCATTGCTCTGTCTTTGAGTGTGGGTATTCCAAGCGGACGCAGTTTTCCGTTGCTCTTTTTGATGTTCACCCTTCGCAGGGGTTGCGGATGGTAACCCCTTCTTTTCAAGCTGGCTATCGCATCCATCTTTTGGTTCGGTGTGCTCCACAATACATGGTCCACACCTGCTGTTTTCTTACCTCCGTTGGAGGTCACACGCTTTACGGCTAACGCTTTGCCGTAAAACGAATGCGTCAGCATCCATTGCAAGGCTTTTACCTTGTTATGTCTGCCGTTCATTTGAGCCTTTACAATACGAGCTTGCAGCTTTCGGACTTCATGTTCGCACTTGTTCCATTGTATCTGTTCCCAAGTTGCCCATAAGTCAGCAGGCGCACACGATTTTGTTTCGTTCATTTGCTTTCCTCCTTTTGAAAGTTCTAAAAGTTTCTTGTAAAGATATAACCACCTTGCGGAAGTCTGCCCACTTTCGTGTGAAGTGATGTTCCAACTTCTATCCGCTCCATTACAGGGCGGCATTCGCTTTTTCCGCAATCTTCTACCTGCACCCCATTCGGCTTTCCTTGCGGTCGGCTTACTTGCTTGCGGCAAGAGAGATACAGGCTTACCATGTTCCATATAAATGACTGACGAACGGGTTAGGTTCTGTCTCTGCGCCGGTAGTCTGACATCCGTGTACTTCCAGCACCTACATGAAGTAACCTGACTACCTTACCATTTTGGTCAGAGCCTTACGGCTTTACAGCCGAACATCCTTAGCTCTTTATAACTGACGACACTTCAACCGACAGTTCGATTAATCTAACCATTCCGTTCCAGCCTTGCTCCCAGACCGCCGATGTTAGCGACCATTGGCTTCCCCTCACGGTTCAGCCTGCACCTTTCGGTTGGGTTACGTTGTCCGACAGCACAATACAGGGGAAATCCGCACCTGCCGTAGGCTTCCATTGACGGAACAATGGGTTCAATCATACCTACCCAGCTCGTGGGATAGTACCTTGAACATTCATTTATATGACATCATGTCGCACAGGTGCATGTTATCGACATTGATAAATTGTTATTTTAATATCACGACAAACTTTTGTTTAGCATTCCTGTCATAATAATTCAAATCTACCTTTTGCAAAATATCCAAAACCTCCTTTCTTTCCAAAGGTTCTTTTTGCATAAAGCAATTAGAATGATAAATCACTAATTCAAAATCAGGCATCTCGGTAAACCAAGACAAATCATTGATACATTCCTCAAATGAATTTAGATTGTTTGAAAAGTAATCAGGAAATTTGAGTATGTCTCTGAATATCCTGTAACAGTCGGCTATAGTTTGAACCTCAAGTCCTTCTATTTCTATTATTTTCTTCATTTGAATTTCTTTTTGTCAATAATGTTTGTCGGCTAACCTCCCCCGAAAGGTCGGTTAGCCGTTTGTTACCAGCATTATTTTTTCATATGCGACACATATTGTCCACCTTTAGCATCTACATACATGAATTGTATATTCTTATTTAAGCATTGTAATTCAATTAATTGTTCCTTATTCAACATTGAATTTCTCAATACAAATCGTTTGACCAAAGAAAAAGCAGATGACGTAAACAACATTTTGAAATCTTCAAAAGAAGTATAGCAGTCCTTAGTCGCATTATTAAAATCCATGACATCAGAATAATCCAAAGAAATTAATGATTGGAAGTTATTGCTTTGAGCGAAGTTCCTGATGAAGTTCTGATTGTCATATCCTACTTGAAGTCTAAGATCTTGTAATGGATGAGAGCCTATCTCAAAGAAGGATTTATCAGGAGCCGAAGGAATACTTAAAGACTCTAAAGCTGGCATTTTCACCAATAGTTTGGCTATAATCCCGTCTTCGTAATAATCTTTTCCGATAATGCTACAATTATGGTCAGCATAATCACTTAATTGCACTTCAAACCGCTTCAAGTTAGGAAACATTACATTTGAATTTGCAACCGGCTCAAAATCCCAGTTCTTTGTTCCGTTAGCCCCTTCGTCTGGTCCACCGAATTTCAGAGAAACGATGCGGTCTGCGTTTTCTTGTTTACATATAAATTCAAGAAACATGCGAAATGACTCACTATCACTATTGCCGCCTCCATAAAAAAACAAATCATAAAATTGCCCAACAGGAAAGAAAAATAATCGAGACGAATATTCAATGAAAAATTCGTACTCTTGTGATTCTTCCTGGTAAATCTTCTTTTGAAGTTCTAAAAGTTCTCGTTCCATTCCTTTATTTTTTGCTGGTAATGCTCGGCAGCGTTCCGCTTTTTAGTCGGTTTGCTGTTTGTAAGCAATCGTTTAAGTAAGCTTCATAAAATGCCATTCTTTCGGATACTCTTTCTTTATCATATTGAACAGCAACTTGACATTATTAGAGTGTTGCTTTTTCAATATTGAATAGATGTAGTTATGGCAGATACAGCAGGCTCTTTCTTTATTTGAGGTAATACAGTAGAAAGAATCAGAATTTACTTCTATACAAAACCACTTCCAACCATAGTGTCTTTGGATAGTGTTTCCTAACAAAGAACCTAACTCTAAAGCTCTTTCAGTAATTTCCTCTTCATCTGAACTTTCAAAATCGTTGAGATAGCTCTTTATTCCTTCAAGAATAACAGAGGATTCAGCACTTTCCTGTATTCCTAAAAGGGCTAACCCCTTGGCCGCAAACTGATCTATTTCTTTGCGTTCATCCTCATTTATAGGACGATATTCATTAATTTCGCTCATATCTTTATTAATTTGTCGTTATTTGCTAATGTTGGACGGATAATCGACCGTTATGGGAGATTTATCCGTTTGTTATGCACCTATTCTTCCATATTGTTTGAGGCTTGCTCTAAAAAGTCGAACTCCAGTTTAATGATTTCATCCATAGGTACGACTGTTCGACTCCTGCTTTCCAGACTTTCTGCGTCTGCCCATAAAAAAGGATAAAAGGCAACGCCTTCATTGTTGTTTAAGGCAGAAGTGTCTTTTTGCCAACCTTGCCAGCGATAATCTGAATAAAAAGTATCTGTATCACCATGCAAACACCAATACACAAATTGCCCCAACTTAATGTCCATATCTTCCAGTTCCAAACAATCGGGAGCAAAATATCCAATATTGCCGTTGTTCAAGCAAATGAATAATCCGCCCAATATATCCTCGCCGATTACTATCTCGTTGAATGGAAACAAACTGTTCCTCATAACGAAGTTCACTTCTCCCGCTCCATATAATCTTATCCAATTATCTATGACGATACCCCCGGTATTATCAAGGATTGCCGCAAGCAGGCTTTCGCTATTCATCTTGTATTTCTCCTTTAATGCCTGCTTTGCGATGTCGTCACATGGCAAGACTTTTATTGTTTTGGATGACCTTTTTATGTCATCAAGCAATTTCTGAAACATATTATCCATTGTATTTATTTTTTATAGGTGTATAGTGATTTGCAGCTTGTCTCCATCCGACAGAACAGGTGCTTGTTAGCAACCTATTTTTTTTGACTTCCACCAAACTACATTCCCTATTTTTATCTTATTGAGTTTATTATCAACATATTCTAAATCATACTCCGTTTGATTGTTCCAACCAGAAGCATATCTAAAAATTTTATCGACTTTACCTTCGTTACCTATATGATAGATTGTTGCACTCCAATTATGTTTATTATCTGATACACATACATGTGCTTGTAATAAATCATTAATTTGAGAAAGAATACTAATTGATACTAATTTGCTTTTATACTTTTTAGACGGATAAGATTGTAGAATAAAATACTCTACACATCCGCTATTGTGATAATCGTAAACTTTTGAAATAATGCCGAAATCTTTTCCTAATGAATGTTGTGTTAATAATAGCTTTCCTTCTTCTGAAAAGCCGAAGGAGAAAATATAGGGAGAAGCAAATCTTTCGTCAAACTGAATATTTTTCAAGATGCGTCCTTTTTTCATCTTGTTTAATTCCTTCTCAAACGGAATTAGAGTATAAAATTCATCCGTTGCATATTTCCAATTTGAAACGGAGCGTTCTTGTATTGTCATTCGTTTCTCTAAAAAAGATATATCCAGTTTAAACTTATCAAACAGCATATCTTTTATTTCTACTATTTTATCATTTCTTATTATATCCATATGTTGATATTCAAAAGGTTGTTAATGTTTGGCGGATAATCGACCGTTATGGGAGATTTATCCGTTTGTTATGTACCTATTCTTCCATATTGTTTGAGGCTTGCTCTAAAAAGTCGAACTCCAGTTTAATGATTTCATCCATAGGTACGACTGTTCGACTCCTGCTTTCCAGACTTTCTGCGTCTGCCCATAAAAAAGGATAAAAGGCAACGCCTTCATTGTTGTTTAAGGCAGAAGTGTCTTTTTGCCAACCTTGCCAGCGATAATCTGAATAAAAAGTATCTGTATCACCATGCAAACACCAATACACAAATTGCCCCAACTTAATGTCCATATCTTCCAGTTCCAAACAATCGGGAGCAAAATATCCAATATTGCCGTTGTTCAAGCAAATGAATAATCCGCCCAATATATCCTCGCCGATTACTATCTCGTTGAATGGAAACAAACTGTTCCTCATAACGAAGTTCACTTCTCCCGCTCCATATAATCTTATCCAATTATCTATGACGATACCCCCGGTATTATCAAGGATTGCCGCAAGCAGGCTTTCGCTATTCATCTTGTATTTCTCCTTTAATGCCTGCTTTGCGATGTCGTCACATGGCAAGACTTTTATTGTTTTGGATGACCTTTTTATGTCATCAAGCAATTTCTGAAACATATTATCCATTGTATTTATTTTTTATAGGTGCATAATGTTTGGCAGATAACCGACTTTTAAGGGAGGTTTATCTGTATGTTACTAACACTTATTTTGTTAATATCTTTTTCCAAATCGTCTTTAGTTTTCCATATATTCCCACATTCGCCACACCCCCAAAATTGTTCATCTTTATCATCAATATAGCAAACAACTCCATCATGGCAGATGGGGCATTCTATTACCTCTTGATTATTATCTTTCTTATCTGCATCTTTTTGGGGTACTTTCGATAACAAATCACTTGGATTTATTGGAACATTTTGATAGCATTCAGGGCACTTTATGAAAACTAATCTCATATTCTTTTTTATAGCAGATTCAACTAACGATTTCTGTTCATAATTTGCATTAAAAGTCTTCTGACAATTTGGACATCTTATAATCATATTCATTAATTTATGTTAGTAACGTTATACTATCAGCGGAATCCGCTGTTATTTTCTTTAAGTATCAAACCTCGTCTTCCTCCATCAACAGGTCGTCCAACGGGCTCTTGATATTGCTCTTATAGGTGTCGGCGATGTGGACATACATTTCCGTAGTCTTGATGTTCTTATGTCCCATCAGCTCCTTCACAATCTTGATGTCCGTCCCTTGCTCCAGCAGATGCGTGGCAAAGGAGTGGCGCAGCAGGTGCGGATAAATCCGTTTCGTGATGCCCGCCTCCTGCGCGGCGGCCTTCAGCCGTTTCGACACGATGCTTTCCGTGAAGGGTTCGCCCGGCCTGCGCTCGAAGAGCCACACTTTGGGCTTATACAGACGGTTGTATTCCGTCAGCTTCTTCATCAGCGGCCTCGACAGCAGCGTGTAGCGGTCTTTCCTCCCTTTGCCCTGCCGTACCCGTATCAGCGAACGGCTCACGTTGATGTCGTGGGGCTTCAAGTCCAGCAGCTCGCTGATTCTCAACCCGGCGGAGTAGAGCAGCGAGAACATGCAGAACAGCCGGATGTCCGGACCGGTTGCCTCAAGGATGGATTTTATCTCCTCCTTGCTCAGCACGTCGGGCAGCGTCCGTTCCCGTTTGGCTCGCTTTACCTCGTAACATTTCCGTTCCTGTCCCAGCACCTTCTCGAAATAAAACTTGATCGAGTTGATGCGCAAGTTCTGTTGGCACGACGAGATCCCCCGTGTGTCAATCAGGTGCACGATGTAGGCGTTGATTTCTTCCGGTCGGATGTAGCGGAGGTTTCTTCCCGCAAAGTATTGCTGGAACTCCTTGAAATAGGCGGTGTACGCACGGACGGTATGCTCGCTGTACCGCAGTTGCCGCAGCATCTCGGCATAGCCGGGCGGGATGGCGGGGCTGGTTTTCCCGCTCTTCTTGGGCAGGGTGTTTTTCAGGGCGGAGTAATTGATATACGCCGTTTCCACATGGCGGTCGAAAAAGCCGGACAGGTCGAAGCCTTCTTCCGGCAGGTAGGCTCTGTCCCCCTCGAACCGCACGCCCTTCTCTTTCGACAGCGACAGCCGGATGGCATCGTCCTCGTCGAACTCCACTTCCACGTATTTCTGCCCGTCACGGATGGCAGGTGAAAGCGTTATTCTCGGTTTGCTCTGATAAACTTTCATACGCATCGCATGGGTGGCAATGACAGACCGTGTCCCTCATTACCCATATTTTACAAATATAGAGAAAACAACGAATTATCGCTGTTTTCCGGAGGAGAAAAATGCGTGCGGGGCATGATTTTTTGATATTTTTCACAAGAAAGGGCTGCGACAAACCTGCGAACCGGACGACAAGTGCGGACAGCCCGCCCCGGAGTTGCACGTTCCCCGTGTTTCTCCCTCTATATTTACGCCCGGTTTCACTTGAGAACCAATAGTATTCACCATTTAAAAACATTAGATTATGGACGAACGACCGGACAGCAGCCAGCAGTTAATGGACATCCTGCTCGTCATGGACGAGAAAGGCACGCTCCAAGCCGTCAGCGGAGTAAAGGACGGCGAGTTACAGACCAAGAATCCCTTGGAGGACAACAACGCCCTCCTGCGGGTGGATCGCCACGGCGATATGTTTTCAAATTTCTTTTCCAACCTCTGGAGCCAGTTGAAAGATCCGACCCGCTTCCATTTCTTCCGTGTGCCGGAAGAGGAGGTGCAGCGGGTAGCCGCC
>ERZ780202.257-NODE-257-length-40597-cov-16.777983_pt1 | contig 40597 bp, 39 predicted proteins | sample MGYA00510978_ERZ780202 | MGnify/ENA primary metagenome ERZ780202 (study PRJEB29588, sample SAMEA2155689) | human gut metagenome | biome: human gut; feature: human-associated habitat; material: faeces | place: Denmark | collected 2008/2010 ...
TCTCCTTAGCCTTTTCAAACAAATCAATTACAAAATCAATTTGCATTAAAGGTTCTCCACCTGTTACAGTAATTCCACCTGTTTTATAAAATGTTCTGTTTTTTTCGAACTGTTCCAATATTTCTTCACTTGTCATATCTGTACCACCAGACATTTCCCAAGTATCTGGATTATGGCAATACAAACATCTCATAGGACAGCCTTTTGTAAAAACAACCATTCTTACACCAGGGCCGTCAACTGTACCAAAACTTTCTATAGAATGAATATGACCAACCATACTATTCCACCTTTCTCTTGACTTATATAAACTTATAAATGCTAATATACACTAATCTATTTTTACACTTAAAATTTATATTATCAAAAATTCTTACTATTTTCAATTACAAATAGCTAAAAACCCTATGGACAAATATGCCCATAGGGTATAGACAATCTAATTAATTATAAAGACTGGTGGAAAGTTCTTGAAATAACTTCGTCCTGCTGAGCCTTTGTAAGTTTAATAAAGTTTACAGCATAGCCTGAAACTCTTACTGTAAGCTGAGGATACTTTTCAGGGTGTGCCTGTGCATCCAAAAGAGTTTCTCTGTTAAATACATTTACATTTAAGTGATGACCGTCTTTTTCAACATAACCATCAATTAAAGATACTAAATTATCAATCTGCTGTTCGTTAGCCATTGTATATTACCTCCTATAAATCTTTTTCATCTCTATCCATACCATCAAAAAGTGTAGGAATGTTACAAGCCAAATTTCCCTTTGCACAATCAAGAGAAATTTTTTTATCTACATGTCCACTATCCATATCCACCTTACCTGTATCATCAACTGAAACATTAAGGTGACCACCATCTTCTGACATAAATCCGTCAATCATTGCTACAATTTCATCAATTTTAGACTGATTCATAAAATCACTCTTTTCTTATTACTTGTTTAAGTCTAAATCAATGTCAATATCGCCGTGGAAAATCTGGTCTTCCTTACCTAATGCACCAGGAATAATTGAGAATGTATCAGAAATACCGTCCTGAGCATCCTTAAATGGAATCTTAGCTACAGATGCAAGTGAAGCTACTGCACCGTGGCTATCTCTGTGGGGCATTGGGTTAGCACCTGGGGCAAATGGCTGACCAGCCTTTCTACCGTCTGGAGTAGAACCTGTATTCTTACCATAAACTACATTAGATGTAATTGTAAGAACAGAAGTTGTAGGAATACCACCTCTGTAAGTATGGTTCATCTTGATATACTGAAGGAAGAGGTGTACTAAATCTCTTGCAATATTATCAACTCTGTCATCATCGTTACCATACTTAGGGAAATCACCTTCTACTTCGTAATCTACAACGATACCGTTTTCATCTCTTACAGTCTTAACCTTAGCATACTTAATAGCTGAAAGTGAATCTACTACATGAGAGAAACCAGCAATACCTGTAGCAAATGTTCTCTTAACATCTGTATCAATAAGAGCCATCTCTGCTGCTTCATAGTAGTACTTATCATGCATATACTGGATAAGGTTAAGTGTATTAACATAAAGGTCTGCTAACCAATCCATCATAACATCGAACTTTTCAATAACTTCATCATAATCAAGATATTCTGATGTAATAGGCTTGAAAGCTGGTCCAACCTGCTTACCATCTTTTTCATCCACACCACCATTGATAGCGTAAAGTAAACACTTAGCAAGGTTAGCTCTAGCTCCGAAGAACTGCATTTCCTTACCTGTCTGTGTAGCAGATACACAGCAGCAGATTGAATAATCATCACCCCATGTAACCTTCATAACATCATCGTTCTCATACTGGATTGAAGATGTATCAACAGAAATCTTAGCAGCATACTTCTTGAAGTTTTCAGGAAGTCTTGATGAGTAAAGTACTGTTAAGTTTGGTTCCGGTGAAGGTCCCATGTTTTCAAGTGTGTGAAGGAATCTGTAGTCGTTCTTTGTAACCATTGAACGTCCGTCAATACCTGTACCACCTACTTCAAGAGTAGCCCATGTAGGGTCACCTGAGAATAATTCGTTGTATGATGTAATTCTTGCAAACTTAACCATTCTGCACTTCATAACGAAATGGTCAATTAATTCCTGAGCTTCTTTTTCTGTAAGCTTACCAGCTTCAAGATCTCTTTCGATATAAATATCAAGGAATGTAGATACACGACCTACTGACATAGCAGCACCGTTCTGAGTCTTGATAGCAGCAAGATAACCAAAGTATAACCACTGAACAGCTTCCTTAGCGTTAGTAGCTGGCTTGCTGATATCATAACCATAGCTTTCAGCCATCTTCTTCATACCTGCAAGTGCCTTGTACTGATCAGATATTTCTTCTCTTAAACGGATAACGTCATCTGTCATTGTTCCGCATCCGCAGTTTGCATGATCTTTCTTCTTTTCTTCCATAAGGTAGTCAATACCGTAAAGAGCAACTCTTCTGTAGTCACCTACGATACGTCCACGGCCATAAGTATCCGGAAGACCTGTGATGATGTGGCTGGGGGAGCCTTTCTCATCTCTGGTGTGTAAGCATCGAAAACACCCTGATTGTGAGTCTTATGATATTCTGTGAAAATCTTGTGTAATTCCGGATTTGGTTCATAACCGTAGTTCTTGCAAGATTCTTCTGCCATCTTGATACCGCCGTAAGGCATGAATGCTCTCTTTAATGGCTTATCTGTCTGAAGACCTACAACTTTTTCAAGGTCTTTCATTGATTCATCTATATATCCAGGACCATATGCTGTAAGACCGGCAACAACTTCTGTTTCCATGTCAAGTACGCCGCCCTTTGCTCTTTCTTCTTTCTGTAATTCCTGAAGTCTTCCCCAAAGCTTGTTTGTTGCTTCTGTAGGACCTTCAAGGAAACTTTCATCACCATCATATGGCTTGTAGTTGTTCTGAACGAAATCTCTTACATTGATTTCTTCTTTCCAAAGTCTACCTTCGAAACCATTCCACTGTTCCTTCTGTAACATTTCTGAATTCCTCCTTGCATAATCTCTGCACATTGTATACACTGATTGCTAAATAAAAAAATTGCTCATCGCAACTTTGACAATATTGTAACAATCCTTACGTGCATTATAATATCATTCATGTATCATAAAATCAATACTCTTTTGCATAGTTCTTAATTTAGTACAATTTTAAAATACAGGCACTACAAAATATACTTTTGCAATACCTGTATTATTCCCGTTTTTATGTATTTTATGCATTCAGTTCTTTAAATACTTTTAACAATTCATCCTTATCCAGCGGCTTTATGCAGAATTCATATGCCCCCAGCTTTAATGCTTGAATCACTTTCTTCTGCTGTCCGGCTGACGTCACCATAATGACATCTGCTGTATTATCATATGCTTTAATCTTTTCCAATGCCGTAACACCGTCCATAACCGGCATCGTAATATCCATTGTGACAATATCCGGTTTATACTCTTTATATAACTGAACGGCTTCTTCTCCGTTTACAGCCTCACAGACAATACCATAGCCTGCTTCTTCAAGAATATTTCTTAATGTCTTACGGATAAAAGCAGAATCATCTACAATCATGACCTTTTTAACACCGTCTGCTACCTCACTGTCGGCACATTTTTGAATATCAATAGATGTCGGCTTTACACCGATTTGAACATCACTGTCTACAGCAATAAAAATTTCTGTCTCTTTACCATGGACATAAAGCGGAACAATATATCCGTCCCCGGTCAGTGTCTGGTTTTCATAGACAAACGGCGGTTCGATATCTACAAATAACTCCCCCTTGCTGATTGCCGTTACAAACAGACCAAGGCACATATTAACCAGTTCGCTTAATGTGTCATATGTATAGCTGTCTGCCTGTATCAGTTCTTCCTTTGAAAAATCGGATGCAAGCGCAAGCAGTCCATCTTCATTTTCCCCTGCCACAAATGCTGTATAAATAACATGAGAACCGTATGTTTTTTGTCCGATAATACTCTGATACCGGATTTCTGTCACACGTTTAATTGAACCGATATAGTAATCCTGTGTAACAAATCTTGTCAGATTTCTCAAAATCAATGCCACAATATCAGTTACATACGGTTTTGCAGAAAATGCAAACAACGGTACAATCCCGTCAATATCATCTTCCTTTAACGCTTCCATTTCGGACTTTGAAAAGCCCTTAGATGTCTGAAAGCTGTCAAGATATTCATCCAGTTCGCTGGCAGTAATATATTTTTTCTCAAACATAATCTGCAAAAACTTCATAAATGCGCAACCCTGCTGCTCCAGAAGTTCATCCACTTCCCGTTCTGATAAATAGCCTCTTTCTACCGCAATATCACCGAAACGTCTGTCATACTGTGTCTGTAAATGATTGACTTCTTCCGTTTCGTTCTGTGTCATATATCCGTTTGCAATCGCAATCGTTCCCAGACGGACCTTTGCTGTTGCCTGTTCATCCAATACTTCTCTTAACTGCTCCGGTGTAAGTACTTCTTCACTTACCAGATATTCACCAAATAACTGACTAAACATTTGTCTTCTCCTTCTTCTTATCCTAATTCATAAAAATCCAGATTCTTCTGTAACACTTCAGTAACCTGTCCGCCTCTTTTTAATACGTTGGAATTAAATGTCTTTAACTCACGTACTTTCTTTGTATTTTCTCTGTTAAACCGTGCTGATGCCGCATTAAAGATTGGCTGCGATTCAAGCTTTTTCCGATATTCTGCCGCAAACGGACAGTACATATAAAGAATTCCTCTCACAACCTTATTTAATCGGATAGAGTTCTGGGATTCGTATTTAACCCATACGTCATAATCCTTTGCAAACATTTCACGGTAACTGTTACGACAGCTTTTAAACTGTGCCCTGATTTTTTCTTTGGCTTCTTCCGTCAGATCTTTATTCTTTCGGTAAAACTGTACATAATCGCAGTACTCGGATGTAAGAGAATGTTCCCGGACATCATTCCAGTAATTGCCCTGTACAGTACGGCAGATTTCCCAGCGGTAAACTGCTGCCATGTTAATCAGACTGTTTTCAAGATTGCCGTTGAAAAATGCAGAAAGCACAAATCTTGCTGGTGTATCTCTTTTCTTTTCCGAAATATCCTGCCACATGACACCTCTGCTGCCGACATTCGGCATCAGGATAAAGTCCGGAAGAACCTGTTTCATGACTACAATATTATCGATTTTATTTTCCGGGTCATAATACATCTGCTCTCTGTGGAACAGTGAATAATCCACCTTCATAATCGCACGCATCGCCTCGGAAAGCTTCTTTGCTGACAGAAACGACTTCTGAATGCTCTTACTGAACTTCCTCTGTGTCAGAATCGGGCTGAAAATTGTAATTTCATTCGTTGTCAGACGATTGATAACCTTAAACATATTACGGATTTCAAACTGCACTTTGGCTGTCTGGTCAGACAGCATCTTTGTTTCTTCTGCTGCCGACAGATGGTGCATTGCCTTTTCTTTTCTTACGTTTTCTTTATAATCCTGGTCAAATTCATCTTTGGACGGTTCTCTTTTTCCCTCGTATATTGCTTTCAGCCAGCCATATACGGTATAAATAGAAAATTCCGTACCCGATAAGTCCGGCTTGAAATAATACAGTTCCGCCAATCCCTTTTTATCAAATTCCTTCTCATCCATAAAGCCAAAATTCAGGAACAATTCGACTGCCCTGCTAAGAGAAGTATCCTTTAATGAATGTAAGAAAACATTTTCATAAATCTGATAGAACTGCTCTGCAATATCTTTTCTTAATTTTCTGACATCGTTGTCCGAAGTATTTCTGTCCGGCAGATTCATATACTGTGAAACCATGAGGGTAAATCTGGAAGCTTCCTTTTCATCTATCTGGGAATAATCCAGAATCTGCTTCATGGAATTTGCCAGTTCACTCTCAACCAGTGCATAGTCATAAGCACTTTCATCCATGCCTTCTTCTGCCGTATCTTCACCATCCGAAAGGTCGTCTGCTGCTTTATTTTGGGCTTCATCGTCCTGAATGCCAAGTGCTGCCTTTCCTAAAACATCCACCAGTTTTAACACGGTACGGTTGATATCCGCTACCAGCTTTGAACCGGTAATCAGATGTTCATATGCTATCATTTCCCCGGCTGTAAAAAGTTCATGAAAAACTTTTTTATCCAATGCGTATATCTGATTCATATAGGTGCAGATTTCCATATCCACCTTTGCAGAATCTTCTTTATCAATGACATTAAAATCGTCCATTTCTGATGCATAAGACAAAAAACTTTTTTCATATAACCGGTACACTTCATGAAACTGCGCAAATAAAGAATTGACAGCAATTTCCTGATAATTTGTACCCAGTTTTAAAAGCTTCTGAATGCCATCTGCATGTGCAATGTCAAAGCACAATACAATCAAATCCGTAACGGCCTCATAATCAAAAAGATATTCTTCTGAATAAATATCAAGAATTCCTAACAGTGCTCCGTTATCGAGATTCATCTTCATATATTCGCTTTTTGCACGTACCTGTCCATTCACTAACAGATATACATGTTCAACGTTTTCGCCTGTCTTAAAAAATGTTGTCCCCTTTGGGATATTCATTCTTCCACCAAAAACAACCTGTTCCATATTATTTATTCCCCTGTCTTTTACGATATTGTGTCTTCTTATTTTAAATTTAAGGTTTTTTCACACTATTTATATATTACTATGAACACGACAGAATTTCAATATTTTTATCGCTGGGATTGCCGTTCCTATGCAAAAATCTCCCAAATCCTCTCTATATATGATATAGAAAAAATCCGGGAGTTTTTATGTAAAGCTTCTTATTTTATTATACAGCTGCTATACGAATTAAGCTGCCTTTTCTGAGTTTTTCTCACTCTTTGCATAACTCTTAGCTGAATTTACAACAATGATAAGACCAAGTACAATCAGCAGAATTGCAATAATAAGCTGAAGCCCGTTGGCAATAAATACGCTTCCCCATGTAGCAGTACCTGCCGGAATTGTAACAGATGCTGCTGTCTGGATTGCCTTAACCATAGCGATTGTACGCTGTACCAGTGCTGTAAATGTTACACAAAGCATAATGATAAGTGGCGGAAACAGCATCTTGTTGCTGCGTCCTGTTACCTTTAAGAATACACAAAGTGTAAGAATTACAAGTGCACTTAATAACTGGTTTGCTGAACCAAATAACGGCCAGATGTTTGCATAACCAATCTTTGTGAGTACGAAACCACAAAGAAGTGTTATTACTGTTGAGAAATATGTATTGCAGAGTAACTTTCTCCATCCTTCTGCATGTTCCATATCATCTACGCTGAAAAGTTCCTGAAAACTCATACGTCCGATACGTGCAACTGCATCAAGTGATGTAAGGGCAAGTGCTGATACACACATTGTCATAAATACTGTTGCGAAATGTACTGGAACACCAAACATTTCAAAGAAACCTGCTACACCACGGCTGAATATCTGGAATGGAGTACCTGTTGCTGCTGTACCATCAGCGGCTGCGGCTGCACCTGCTACACAAAGAGCAAGAACTGCAAGTAAGCTTTCAAGTACCATAGCACCATAACCAACCTTAAGCATATCCTTCTCATTCTCTACTGTCTTAGAAGATGTACCAGATGAAACAAGGCTGTGGAAACCTGAAACAGCACCACATGCAACTGTTACGAAAAGGATAGGGAACATTGTTCCAAGCTTTGCATTGTTAAATCCTGTGTATACAGGAAGGTTCATAGATGGATGGGCAACTACAAGACCAAGTGCTGCTCCAACTATCATAGCGATAAACATAAATGTTGTCATATAATCTCTTGGCTGCTTCATAAGCCACATTGGCATAACTGCTGCAAAGAAGATATATACGAATGTGATATAGCTCCATGCATTCTTACCTAAGATGATTGGACAGAAGTTACCAATTACAAATGAAGCTACAATAAATGCAATACCAACTACTGCTTCTTTCCAGCCTGAAAGATTAAACTTCTTCTGGATAAGACCAAATACTACTGCGAATACCATAAACATAATTGATACAGTACCAGCAGAACCATTAGTTGAAGCTGCTGGTGCTAACTGTGATGCTCCATCAACTACTGTATATGCATTAAATGTACCTGCAACCATATCAGCAAATGCTGCAATAACGATAAGTGTAAATAACCAGCAGAAAAGTAAGAAAATCTTACGTCCAAACTTACCAATATACTTCTCAATGATCATACCCATTGACTTACCTTCGTTCTTAACTGAAGCATATAAAGCACCGAAGTCTGTTACAGCACCAAAGAATACACCACCGATAAGAATCCAGAGTAATACTGGTAACCATCCAAATGCTGCTGCCTGAATAGCACCTGTTACAGGGCCTGCACCAGCGATTGATGAGAACTGATGACTAAATACAGTCCATCCATTGGTTGGAACAAAATCTTTTCCATCATTGTACTTTACGGCAGGTGTTTCTGCCTTAGGGTCTACGCCCCACTTGTTTGCTAACCAACGGCCATATACCATATAGGCACCAAATAATATAACAGCCGCGATTAAAACGATTACTAAAGTGTTCATAATGTCACTCTCCTATATAAAATATTAGCTGAGCAAGATAAATATTCCCAGCCTATTTCACTAGCCAAATACAATGAACGCAGAAAATCAGAAATTGAAAATAACTAATTCCATAATGCAAAAAACCTTCGTCTCTGCACATATCTTAACGATACTGTGCAAAGACGAAGGTAAATTACATTACTTCCGCGTTACCACTTTGCTTGCCGGATAAATCCGACCTCTCTACTACCACATTTAATGGCATGCCCTGTTAACGATGGGTACCGATTCTGACTACTAAATTAATATCTTTCACCAGAACTGCTTGCAGGTGAGGGCTTATCTATTCCTTGCTACCGTTTCTCATCAACCAACGGCTCTCTGTAGGCGGTGATATAAATAAATCATTTCCTGTTCTTCGCATTTGACTATTGAATTAAGTAATAAGATAATCTCTTAATTTTAATTTGTCAATAAAAAAATTAATTATTTTTTTGTATTTTTAATGTATTTTTAATTTGACTACATTTCTACTGTATCTTTACTGTAACATTTATTATGGTCTGAATGTCTTTAAAGCAGCAATTGTCTGCCTCTTCTCTTATCATCTTAATATTACATTCTTTGCTTAGAGTATATTATGTTGATGTCAAAGAAACCAACTATAATGCCTGCATATTGTTCTATTCTATAAACTGATACTGATATGTACATTAACAATATTAGTTATATATTATACTCTTGTGATGTTTGTGAACAAAAGGAATATTTGATTTTTTAATAATCACTCTGATGTATATTATATATTCACTCAGTATGGTATATATTTTTATATATTAATAATATCATAAACTTTATAATTATATATCTATATAAATATATAGAAATTTAATATTTTTTTAATATTTACAGCAGCTTTTATTGACACAATTCTTTTACAACATTATAATTATAAGATAAAGATGCGTGAAAAATATATAATTTTACACAAATTAATCTAATTTAAGGAGAGTGATATTAATGAAGAACATTAAAGTTCGCACAAAGCTTACTATAATTCTGGCTTTAGTAATTATCCTTGTAACTTTTGAAAGTTTTATTTCTATTAATAATATGAACCAATTAAAAGACAAGGCACTTGAAACTATGGACACATCATCAAGACAGAACTATGATGATTCTATTAAAGAACAGGTAGGTGTCGTCATCTCTCTGTTATCTGAAATCAATAATGAGTATAAAGCAGGCAGATATAGCCTTGATGAAGCTAAGAAGATAGCTGCTGATGAAATACGTCAGATGCGCTACGGCAATGGTGGATATTTCTGGGTTGACCAGTCCGATGGTAAAAATGTTGTTCTGCTTGGAAGTTCAACTGAGGGTACTAACCGTATGAACACCAAAGATGCTGATGGCTACCAGATGGTCAAGGAAATAATCCGTGTTGCAGTCCAGGATGGTGGTGGTTACACAGACTATGTATTTCCTAAAGAGGGAGAAACTGAGCCTTCACCAAAGCGTTCTTACAGCGAATACTTCAAGCCCTTTGACTGGGTTGTTGGTACTGGCAACTATACTGATTACATAGACACTGCTATTGCACAGCAGGATGAGGAATTCACAAGCTATGCTTCAAGCAAAGCTATTTCACTTATTATATGCAGTGTATGTATGCTTATTGTTGTTGCTATACTCGTTGCCCTCATCGCAATTGATATTACTAAATCATTAAGAAAAATAAAAGAACAATTCGAAGTCATTGCCGGTGGTAATTTTGCCACAAAAATGCAGCAGCCTATGCTTAAGCGTAAGGATGATTTCGGACAGCTAGCCAATGCACTTGAAACCATGCGCGAATCTGTACGAAGCCTGTTAGCTCAGGTAAAAAGCGAGGCTGCCAATATTGATAAGGTTGTAGAAACAATTGATACTAATGTATACAATCTTAACGCAGAAATTGAAGACGTATCAGCAACAACAGAGGAGCTTGCTGCAAGTTCACAAGAAACTGCCGCCTCTGCTGAACAGATTAATGGAATGACACAGCAGATTGAAGAAGCTGCAAGGGAAATTGCCATAAGGGCACAGGATGGTGCAACCGAATCCCAGGACATCCATAAACGTGCCATAAAGACTAAAGACGATACTGTAGAAAACCGTCAGAAGATTAAACAGATAATGTCCGACATCAGAGTAAATCTTGAGCAGGCTCTTGAAGATGCCAAGGTAGTTGACCAGATTGGTGTACTTGCTGACTCTATCCTGAATATTACTGCACAGACTAATCTGCTTGCCCTTAACGCTTCTATTGAAGCTGCAAGAGCTGGTGAAGCCGGTAAAGGCTTTGCAGTTGTTGCCGAGGAAATCCGTGTATTAGCTGAACAGTCTAAAGATGCTGTAGCCAACATTCAGGCTGTTACCGAAAATGTAAACAAAGCTGTAGGCAACCTGACAAGCGATTCTAACCGCCTGCTTGATTTCGTTGATACTGATATTGTTGAATGTCTTAACGGATTTGAGAAGATGGCTGATGACTATAATATGGATGCTTCCAAAATTAACGATCTTGTTTCTGATTTCAGTGCAACATCAGAAGAGCTTGTTGCATCTATAAGCAATATCACTCAGGCAATAGATGGAATTACTTCCGCTTCTAATGACAGCGCAACTGGAACAACCAACATTGCCCAGAAGACAGTCGTAATCGTAAAAGGCTCAGAAGCTGTTATGAATGGAGCTAAAACCGCAGAAGCCTCTGCTGCTGAGCTTCGTAAGAATGTTAATAACTTTGTTATTGATTAAACAGATATGTATCATCATAATATAGGGGTACTGTACTAATCTAATAGTGCAGTACCCCTATATTTCTATACATACAAAGGTCACATCTTCTAACTATAATACATATAACTATAATACATAATAGTTATTAAACTTATTTACCTTTGCTTTCATAATCACGTAGTGTTATCATCGCTGTTGCATTCCTTTAAATATTTCAATCTGGCCAGAAACGGTCTAGCATACGATACATATTTTCTCTGCCAACAGGATTGGCTGTATGTATCTCAACGGGATAAAAAGTTTCCATTTCTGCAATATAATCCAGCAGTTTTATTGCATCTCCACCATCATAGGCATAATCACCCAGATCGTGATCTAAGTCAAGAACCTCTATTGGTTCATTGTTTTTTTCACATTTTTCTATTAACTCTATCGCCTCATTAACTGATTTTACAGTTTCATACCCTTCAGGTGCAACTCTTAGGTCATCAAGCCATATTTTCATAACTACTTTTATCCCTGCTTTCCACATTTTGTATCGTTATTATGTTTCCTTCCATACTGATTCTATCTTAACAAATCCTGATATATTCTTTCAACTATATCATCGGCCTGCATTTCACAAGTAATGACCTGTTCATCAAGAACAGAAGAAAAATCTTTTTCTCTCCACCAACCGCGCATAGCTTCTTCACCAAATTCCTGACTTTTATTTCTCATACTATGACGTCGTAATGTCTCTTCAAATGGTATGTCAAAATAATATGCGTATATATTTGATTCATATAATTCGTTTGCCAGTTTAAATAACGGACTATACCACTCCTCATACATAATTCCTTCTAAAATCGTAAGCTCGCTATGAACCTTTCCATATTTCAATAGTTCCGCCATAAGAGGTAATGCCTTTGTATCTTTGCCATCTTTAACCCATAACATATTCCTTCGGACTTCATCCTGTGATATACGCATTGTATTATATCCAAGCTTTTCCTGTAACGCTTTAGCCACAGTTGTTTTCCCACTTCCAGAATTTCCTCTGAGAATGATTAATTTACTCATACATTATTCTCCTGTTCTTCTTTCTCTAGTGCCATAACCCCTTCAATGTAACCATAATTAATTGGATAATACATATCCTTATATTCGGGATGATAACTTCCTAATGGTCTATCGACTGAGTTAAAAAATTTAACTTCTAACAATCGCTTTTCCCTTCTCGCATAATTCAAATCTGCTTTGAAACAAAATGTACAATTTCTTTCACTGGCTCAAGAATATATGGTATCAACTCCAAAGGATATACCTTAGCACCCTTCTTTAAATCTTCTAGTGGAACCCAACAGAAATCCAGATCAATTCTTTCATTATCCAGCTCATCATATCCATGAAACACTCCATCTAATGGAATATTATCATCCACCAGATGCACATTATAATATAAGCATATCTGATGACAGGGTCTTTTACCCCATGGAAAATAAATTTCTCCGATTGCTAACAGATTATCTACCTCTATCTTAGCATGAAGCTCTTCTTCAAATTCCCGTTTAAGAGTTCCATGCTTGTCTCCATAGCCGCAACGTGTCCGCCAATAATAGCATAATCATCATTCTTTGGACGCTGTAACAAGATTTTGCCATTATGTATCAATATACCGCCAACTCTGTATGAAAATACAAAATCATCATTTTTAAATAAAATATCCATTTATATCACCACTTTCACTCATGTAGTAAAACTTATTATATTCGTGAAATTTTCCTACATATCCATTCTTATCTTATCAATCAAAATAACATCTGCCGGCAGCCATTCAACCTCATCAAGATGCTCCTTAGTCAGCCATTTTGCATTTTCATGTTCCTTTAACTTCAATTCCCCGCTTACTATCTCACACCAAAAACAATCCATTAAAAGATGAAAATTAGGATAATCATATTCAATTGTATCAATTAAAGTTCCAACTTTAACTTTTGTATCTAATTCTTCCATAATTTCTCGTTTTAATGCTTCCTGTGGTGTCTCTCCTGCCTCTATTTTTCCTCCTGGAAATTCCCAGCCATCCTTGAATTCTCCATACCCGCGCTGCGTTGCGAATATAATTGGCTCCCCATTATCATTAACTTCCTTTATTACTGCTGCAACTACTTTAACTGTTTTCATATAATTCTTGTGTGACAATTATATAACTAATTATCTCACTTTCCTTCTTTCTTTTAATATCGTGATTTAATGCAATAAATCCAGTAAAAAAGTCTTTTTCTGCAAGCACAAACGACTTTTTATACTTTTGACATATGCATAATATTTATGAATTTACAATATACTCATATATATCTTCACGTACTGGAACATCAAGTATCCACTCTATCTCAACTGCTGTTTTCTGTGTATTTGGCATTGTAAATTCCTTAGTATTTCCACTAGCCGTCATATGCCCAAGATAATAAAATTCCTTAGAAATCTTATCGTCCTTATTCTTTCGCACAAAAAGTTCTACTCTAATTCCTCTCTCTTTAGCCTTAAGAAAATTCTGTACATCCTCAGATTGCAGACTCCTTCCCGATTTTGATATTGCTATCAATCGATCCCTAAATCCTGGTTCAAAATGATCCTCATATTTTGTTGTGTCACTAATATCATCCGATTTATCATAATTAATAAATACTGGAAATGTCTTTGTTTTCTTATCATATTTATAACCGCCAATATTTAATGGAACTTCATTCTGCTCCCAATTAAGCAGACGACATACGTCCTCATATGTATATTTTTGATAAAGGACAAAATCTGTTACATCATAACTTTGTTTATAATCTCTCTCATATCTGCATATTCCAAAATCAACAAGTTCTTTAATAATATTATAAAAATCTTTATTTGATAGCATTTCAAGAAATGTCTTTGTTGGCTTATAATCATTGCCTTCCTTTTCTATAAAAACACACTGTGCATATGTTTTCTTACCAGATCCTGCCGGAAATTCATTAGTCATAACATTTATAATATTTTCCTTCTGTTCCTTACTAATTGATTTACCATAGGTTAACATATCATGTGAAAAGCTTGAAAATAATCCACATTTGGACAATCCTTTTGCATACATAAGCATTCTCTTAAGTAATTGTAATTCTTGAATTCTCTTACCATTTGCCAGTTTCTTGGAAATAAATTCAACTATCTTTTCTTCTTCCTGTGAAAGACGAAGCTTATAATCCTTCTCATATTTAACTAAAAACTTATAATACGAACCCAGACTATTATTATCAAAAATACGGGCAACATCCATTTCTCCATAATCATCAAAATCCCGTAATTCTGGTATTCTTCCTAATTTATTCTTAAGATTTGTGTAATTTTCTTTTATCAGTTTAATATCACTAAAATTAGCATTATCAACAGATGAGAATATTCTTTTCTTACTTATTTCATCAAAATGCACTGTAGAAGCACCTGGAATAACCCTTCCACCTTCCATTATGTATCTACGTATATTATCTTTATTGTAAGTTCTATCCCCTGACAGTGCTATTGGAATCATGAAATTATTATTATAATTACCAATAAAATCAAGAATAACAACATACTCTTTTCCATCAGCCTTTCTAAGTCCGCGTCCCAACTGCTGTATAAATATTATCGGCGATTGTGTCGGTCTAAGCATAATAACCTGATTAACCTCTACAATGTCAACACCTTCATTCAATATTTCTACGGAAAATATATAGTCTAATGGCTTCTTATTAATATTTTCCTCATTCTCATCCATTGCAAGTCTCTCAAATGCATTCTGCCTTTCCTGTTCCGTTGCATCGCCATTCAACGCTATTGTACGAAAATATTTTCCTGTGTCCGGATTAACTATATTATTAAATTTATGTGATAATTCCTGTGTTTCTTTGATACTGCTACAAAATATAAGGCCTTTAACTTTTTCTCCACTATATCCATAATAATTTGCCTGCTGGATTATATGCCTTACACGTTCATCGCTTGTAAGCATACTAAAATCATGATTTTCTTTAACATCTCCAACTATAGATAAATCAGTAATTCCGAAATAATGAAATGGGCACAACAAGTTTTCTTCCATTGCCTGTTGTAAACGTATCTCGTATGCAATCTTATAATTGAACAGCTCATAAACATTTCTACCTGCAATATTATCATCCCGCTTATCAGGAGTTGCTGTCATTCCAAGCCACAACTTAGGCGTAAAATGTTTCATAATCTTCTGATATGTATCAGCAGTTACATGATGTGCTTCATCAAAAATAATACAGTCAAATGCATTTTTATCATATTGAAGCAAATGTTCATCCCTATTTAACGTCTGAACAGTAGCAAATACATAATCCGCTTCATATTCATGATAACCTACACCAACAAAACCCATAGAAACAGATTTTGCAAACACCTTCTCATAAGATTTCTTAGTCTGTCTTGCAAGCTGTCCTCTATGAACTAAAAATAAAACTTTTTTAAATCCAAGTTCTCTCATTGCAAATGCAGAGGCATAAGTTTTACCTGTTCCTGTCGCCGATATAAGAAGTGCCCTGTCCTCTCCTTCTTCTAAAATCTTCTTAAGATTTGTAATAAATCCAATCTGCATACTGTTGGGCTTTAGCTTATATTTTTCAAGCGATACAACATTATCAATCCTCGCAATATCTCTCTGATGTTTAATAATTTCATATTGTTCTTTATAATTCCCATAAAATTCATTAAAATCTAAGGCATAACTAGAATTCCATAATCTATTGAATTCTTCAACTATTTCCTTCGCTATCTTCCCTTGCTGCGTTGATACAAGCTTAGTATTCCACTCATGATTGCTGGTAAGTGCTGCACTTGTTATATTCGAACTTCCAATGATAATACGATATACTTCATCTGTTTTAAAAATATATCCTTTTGTATGAAATCCCTCATCTGCTTCTTGTACATCATACATTTTTAATGTAATATTGGATAATCCATTAAGCTTCTCCAATGCTTTAGGCTCACTAAAATTCAAATAATTAGTTGTGAGAATTTCACCTGGAATATTTTTTTTTTCCAAATCTTTAAATGTCTGAAGTAATGGTGTGATTCCGCTCATAGTAATAAATGCAACACTGATCTGAAACTTATCACATCTTAACAGCTCATCTTCAATCGAAGATAAAACTTTCTTACCAGATTTATAATTATTCGATACAAACTGAGGACAATAAAAACTGTCAGAAGCAACAGAACCATCTATGTATGCAGTTTCTAATCCTAATCGTAATTCATTTATTTTATCCATATTGATGACATCCATTCAATTAATATTTATTGTATCTATTATATTATTTATTGTAATATGTTGCAATGAAAGTATCCATTTTTCTGAAGTATCCTCAACATGTTCTGATAACTTTCATCCTGCAAAGCCAGATAATTAATCATAATATCTACATCAACTCTTCCCCACATGACCTTAAATGGGTATCATATAAGTATCACGATAAAAGAAAAAGCCCCACAAATGGCTTGTTTACACCATTTATGAAGCTCTGTTTACTATTCAAACTTGCTTGTGACATTAATCTTACCAATACTTTGCACTCAACTAAACTCTTAACTATCATTACTAAAAAATATCAAGCAAATACTTAATAAATAATCATCATTGTATCTGTTCATATGTCTGTGTTTTATAATGAGTTTTAATTGAGTTTTTAAAAAGACTCCACTCAATCATATTTTCAGCGTATTTATTACTCCAGTACTTGCTATTAAAAGTAATTGAGTTTTCTATTGAGTTTTATTTTACCAAAACTCAATTATCACTCAATTCATCAAATATAACATATCTAGCTGCCGGTCCTTTGCCCTTTAAGTTAATCAATTTTTCACTTCTCATCTTATCAATAACACTTCTTGCCTGTTGTTTAGTAAATCCACACATTTCCTGTATTTTAGCAGATGTTATCTGGTCATTCGTTTGTAAATACTCTAAAATCATATTTTTAGCCTTAATATACTGAACTGTTTTGTCTCTTGTATATTCCACGTCTGACTTTAATGCTTCACAAACCTTAGCTGTCAGCATGTATTCCTTTCCAACAATCTCTATTAATCCACTATTACATTACACCTCCCTATCATTACCCCCAAATGTAATCTCCATCAATTCACCTGCTATCCCTTTACTCCTTACTCTCATAATACTATCATCAACCTTATCTTTCGCTAGCAGATTAATATTTCCATACCAGACTACTTCCTGATCAATAACAGCAAATCGATCACAATATTCTTCTACTGTTCTAATATAAAACCCAGCTCTACGCATATCTTCATGTAACTGCATCCAGTATGCAGCATCACCAAATCCATAGGAATCTGGAGTCCACGTGACTATTGTGACCTGAACTCCTGACATCTGTTTTTCCTTTAGCATATTGATTAACTCATAAACTTTTGATCCGCTGATTACGGGGCTGGAAATAATTATATTCTTATTAGAATCAAGCAAATCTTTATGATAATTTTCACTATAATTATTTCCATCATATATTGCATTAACCGTCTGTTTATCATCCTTCAAGCCACTAGAAAGCTCGTAGCCAATCTGTTTATATGCTTTCAGCCGCTTCATATACATATTATCAAACATTGGAATATGATTATCCACATAATCATATATTATTACATTTTCTTTACCTGCATAATCACGATTCAATCGTCCTGCATACTGTTCAACTACCCCACGGAATGATACAGGTGTTGCCATAAAAAGTGTATCCAGTCTTGGAAAATCAAAGCCTTCTCCTACCAAAGAACCCGTTGCCACTAATATCATAGACTCATCATTATTAACCTGACGCATCTGCTCAAGAATTTTCCTATGTTCCTTTTTAGAATTATTACCAGTCATAAGAAACACATAATCAGCATAGCTTTTTAATCGCTCGTACAATTTTTCTGAATGATCTTTGTATCGTGACAAAACAACCGGAGTACGACCTATTGATACGCAATTCTTTACATCCTCAATAATCTGCTCATCCCTCATATCATTATTATGAATAATCTCATATGCTTCATTAGGATGCATCCTGCCAACAATCACGCCTCTAGGCGATACAGTTCTGGTAAAGCGTGGGTAAACAAGATGCTGTATTCCCTGCTCTTTTGCCTTTTCCTTTGCAGTATAACTATACCTTATAGGCCCAATAAGCATATAATTGATTTTTTCCAATCCATCTCCTCTTTTGGGAGTTGCTGTCACACCATATACATACTTTGCTTTCACTTCTTTTAAAACATTGGCTATTGTTTCAGAAGCAGAATGATGGCACTCATCAACCAGCACGAGTCCGTATTCATTCAACAGATTATGATACTCTCCCTTTTTGCACAGTGAACCTGCCATTGCAATATCTATGATTCCAGTCATTGAATCATGTGCTCCCTGCAGAGTTCCAATCAGACTTTTTCTTTTCCGTACTCTCCCTGTCTTAGTTGCATAAGTCGGAAGTTCCTCATTAATATTTAAGAATTTTCCCAATGCCTCTTTCCACTGCTCTATCAATGCTGATGATTCCAATATAATCAATGTATTCACTTTCTTTTGTGCAATTATCGCACTACTGACCACAGTTTTACCAAATGCAGTTGCAGCATGAAGTATTCCATTATCGTACTTAGTCAGCTCTTTTAATGCCATATCCTGTTCAGGACGCAGTTCACCTATAAAATCCACATTAATATTTCTTCCCTGCTGACGCTCATCTTCGATTTCACAATCAATATCTGCCTGTTTTGCCTTTTCCAAAAATTCATCCTGCAGTCCCCTTGGTATCTGTATATATCCACTGAGATGGTCTTTTCCAAGATAAATCCATCTTGGAGTATCATAATTTGATGTTCCTATTGCCTGATTTTTATAGAAAATCGGATTGCTAACTGCTGCCATTCTGCGGATTCTGTTCTGCATAGATGCTTTCAAATTCGTATTGTCCACATATATTCCATTTGATAATGTAATATGTAACTTCCCATCTACATCATTTTTATTAAAATGCTGCATTTTGTTCCATGGTTTTTCCCTATCACTTTCATCAGCATCTGCGACAATATCCTCAATAGAATTTGTCCATTCTTTTATTTTTTCTTCTAAAAATTCCTGTGATAATCTTGGCTTACTAAATAATATTCTCCATTGATCAGGATAAGCATTCCATTTGCCATCAATAAACGCACTATTTCCATCCTGCAAAGCCTTCCCCTGTAATGGCAATGCAATCAGATTGCCAAGTGCACTATTATCCCGTAATGAATCCTGTGCTGGCAGCATTCTGTCATAATATTTAAAAGATTTTAAATTAACCTGTTCCGCACCTTTATCAAGCAAAGAATATCCAAACTTTCTTACCAATGAAGCAGCTATCGGTTTATCAAAGAATATCCATATATGTGCACCTTTTCCTGAACGAGAACGTTCTACCAAAGGTTCTATCCCATTTAATGTGCAGATATCTCTCATAGCTTCGACTTCTTCAATCCATGTATCATCTGTATTTGCAAAGTCCCTTTTTTCTGCATTCTTCTCATGATTATCAAAGTCAAACACCAGAAACCTACATGTTCCATCACTAAATAATGGATATACACCGATTACATCTTTTGCAGCATAAGAGTTTCCCCTCAAATGCATCAATATGGTTGGTAAATCTAATCTTGTATACGAGCAATATTTGCAATCCTTACAGTCTATATGTGTATTTAATTTCCTATGGCAATTATCTGACCAGAAATTATCACACTGCGGATAATATGCCGCCTCTCCGTTTTTATTTACATTTCTTTTCGCATATACATCTGTTCTTCCCCAAAAGAATGAGAAAAAGAGCTTTGCCATCCTGTCTGTAATCTCTTTGGGGTACACAATCCTTTTACCCTGTTCTGGATCAAAATCCTCTTTCGTATCCTTTTTCCTTATACTTGCCAGTTCATTTTGATATGACAATCCTGCTTTATCCAATATATTCTTTAATACCTGATTCTCCAATTGCAGATTGTTCAACTGCTTCTGCAATCTAGTCACATTCTCTATTGGATCACGCATTTGTCATACCTCCCTTTCCGTCATTATCTATTCATCTCAAGTATTCTTTTTACTTCATTCTGTAATTCATCACTAAAGTCTGATAAATCATTATATGTAATTACTTTCAGTCTAATAAGACGAACAATATCCCATATTACCTCTGATTTTTTCAGTTCCATGACAACTCCCGGATGACGTTTATCTTCTTTTATCAGTTTTTCAAGTTCCCAGAATTTCTCTGATGCAGGCTTTTTATCATCATTCAGAAAATTTGCATACTCTTTAACAAGACCTTCCATATAATTTTCCTGCCAGCCTGATAATTTTTCTCGAAATAGCTTCCAATCTTTTTTACTTATGTCCATGATTTTTAACCTCCTCAGTCTTATGTTAGTCTCAACAAACAATTTCAAAAATGAGACTGACTTGAGACTACTACTTTATAATTCACCTGTAAATCCGGGTTGTCTGATTACTTTTGCAAACTCTAAAAAATGTTCATGCTTTCTAAAATCTTCTTTCCTAGTAAAATCGGTATAACAAATAGTCAAAGCAACACCTAGCAATGTTATTCCACTACCTATTAATGAGGCATAGAAACTAATCCAAACTTCCTGCTTTTCTATTGGTATAAATCCTATAGATGAAGGCGTCGACACCCAATAATTTACAAATGGAGGTATAGCTAGAAACACCACTAATATGCTTACAAGTATTAAGATTTTCTTTTTCACTTTTTATTCCTCCCATATATTTTATTGCACTTTTCCGATGATACTATCTATAAGAATATGTATTAACCTAACCACATTGGTTAAGATGTGGTTAGCTTATTTTCTTACGAAAAGTATTTCTGATTTTTACTTGATGGCTTTTCCGGTATAGTCATCTTTAACACACCATTTTTCAGCATAGGAGTTAAATACTTTCTTCTAAAGCTTGTCCTGCTATCAAAATCAAATTCATCCATTATTTCTTGGACCGACTTCGGGTCTTTACAAAAATCGATAATCAGCTTATTCACATCCTGACCATTTTGGTTAGGATGATGCTCAGGATGCTGACCATCATCTCTCAATAACCTCAAATACCTATCACAAGCCTTGCAAAGAACCATAATTCCAGCCTCATTAATCTCGTATTCCGGCAATGGTCCATCATACAACGCACAAGCTTCCCTAATCTTCTCAAATCCTCTTCCCCACGCTTCAATCATACCGCTTTTGAAAAAGATATTAGCCAATTTCGGATTATAAGGCTTTGATGAATGCTTCATAAACAACTTGTCAGTAGAATCAAGATTTGGAGGCATCTCACCATCATTCCAAATATATATCTTGTCCTTGTAAACGCTAATCTGAATTGGATTGCAACTGCTGTAATCCTTATGAACAATGGCATTCAACAAAATCTCACGAAATGCGTCCTTGTGAAACATAAACTGCTCAATTCTCTGGACACCCTCATAATCAATCAAGGCCTTCATATATTTTGTATAAACTAAATCAACGGTCTTATCTACCTGCTCTATCAAAGGACCGTGCACCTCATCCTGGTACACCAAATCCGAATCTGATTTTCCAAAATAGCCGATTTTGATATAAGAGCCTGTTACCCACTTCTCTGGATCTTTATAAAATGCAAGCATTGCTGCTCTTATCAAATATCCATCTTCATCAATTAGGTGCAGGTTATCCATCAAGATAGTATCTTCCACACTGACTTCTTCCTTCGTAAGCCTTCCCCTTTTCACTGCCTTATCTTTAAATAACTGTATTGCATCCTGCTTTAAGTCAGATACTGACAGTTTTGGCAGAGGCACACCATCCCATGTTCTTCCCTGCGTTTTTAACAAAGCTCTTTCCAATTCCTTTCCGGTAATCTCACGCATGGTACTTCCGGAACGATAATAATATTTCCCATGAAAACTTATTAAAGATGGATATTTATCAACAATTATCTGCAGATACTCAAGTTCACCTTTATATAACAAATTTACATCTACAATGATTCCCATTGTGTCCGTAATTTTATTAGGAATTCTCTCTAATAAATCCCTTGCATTATCAATACCTACAACATTACCATCGTCATCCGTACCTATGTATATTGTTCCACCATAGGCATTGGCATATCCACAAATCCATTTTAAATACTCATCCTGCCATGACTCCTTCCACTCTATGGATTGATGTTCTTTTTCCTTCATATATCCACCAACTTTCCAAATTACTGCTTGTCCACTTCCGTAAAGAAGTATTCCAATGTATCTACAAACATATTTGCATCAAATAATTCTTTTATCTGCTCCCGATTCATCCATGCAACCTGCGCCACTTCATCTGTTGTGGCATTGCCTAAATCAACCTCTCCATCGTAATCAAACAGCCAAACATCCATAATATCATTATAAATTTTTCCATCTATGATTTTTCGTGTCTTTGTAAAAAGCACTTGTCCATTTTCCGGCATCAAATCAATGCCAACCTCTTCCTTTGCCTCTCGAATTACTCCTGATAAACTATCCTCACCTTTTACAACCGAACCGCTTACACATTCCCACATCAAAGGATGTGTTGGTCTGTTTGCAGAACGCTGCGAGATAAGGTACTGTCCATTAGAATTACGGATCCAGACATGCACCACCAGATGGTATCCGTCTATCGGTAACTGTTCTCCTCTGATATGGTCTTTTCCCAGAAGCTCTCGGTTCTCATTATACAAATCCCATATTTCTGCATCCGGCACATACTCCACAATATCCCCAAAATCTGCATGTAAGGTTTTACAGATTTTGCTAAGAATTGTAAGGCTCACCTCTTCATCACGGCGAAGCTTTGTCATTGTGTTAGGAGCAATTTCTGCCTTTTTACGCAAATCCGATTTGCTCATTTCTTTATCCACTAATAATTTCCATAATCGTTTATAAGATACAGCCATGGTAATTTCTCCTTTTTCTTTTCACGCTATCAAACCAACTTATCCAGCATCTCTACAATCTTTTCTCTTTCACCGCTACCATTTGTTTTAAATCTCAGTAATGGAATTTCGTACAGCTCCATTATATGATTTTTCAATAAATCTCTTGAAGCCTGAATGGTATCCTCTTTATGGTATTCATATCCGTCAACCTCAATCGCCAACACAGGCTTTTTACCAATTCTGTTATAAATCAGAAAATCTAAATGTGTTGCTGGATTCATTGCATACTGACATTCCTGCTCATTTAATAATTCTGGATTCTTAATCAACATATTCAACGGAAAATGACAAACAACTTCCAAGCTTGAATACTTGTTAGCTGAGATAATGTCCTCTATCAATGAATACATCAGATTTTCCGAATCATATTCTGATACTTTTTTGTGCTTCTGCAAGTATACTCTTCTTTCCTCAGTATACTGCTTGTAAAGGTAATCAAAAATCGAATAAATCTTGCTTTCAGTAACCTCAAAATTATTATACTGAATGTAATCAATCAAATCTGTTATATTGTGCTCTTTTGATTGCACATTTCCAGTTACAACCAACATCAATTTCTTTTTGGCTCTTGATACAGCAACATTGATTAAATATGGATCATCTGCAAAATCAGATATTTCATCATCCACAGTAGATATGATAATATTCTCTTTCTCCTTGCCCTGGAACTTATGCACTGTAGCAGCATCAATATCTGTTATCTCCTTGCTTAATGCTTCTACCTGATTTTTGTACGGTGCAATAATTCCGGTTTCTTCCGGATTTGAAACATATTTTGGTATAATCTCATTTTTAATAACATCTATCTGGCGCTGACTATAATGGTTACGTTCATGATTTCCCGCTACCGTTTTTACTACCGATAAAACATCCTCTTCACCCTTATCCGTTGTCATAATAATCAATTCACCACGATAGAATTTCTGGTTACAGAAATTTATTATTTTTGGGTGACACCTATAATGTTCCCGTAACAATGTTTGTGTTACATTAGGCATAACATCCAAAATGGATTGCAGAAAACTGTTTGTATACTGATATCCTTCACTCACATTAAATCTGTCAAATATAGCTTTTGCTTTGGCCTTTATATCATCTGTAACAACATTAGGAAGTTGCTTGGTATCACCCACAATAACAACATTCCTTGCACAGGACAATGCCAACGCACCGGTTGCAATATCTACCTGTGATGCCTCATCCATGATAAGATAATCATACACCACATCTGAATTCAGGCTGTTTCTTGATGAAAATGTTGTACTTAATATAACCGGATACTCAGCCAGTACATTGTATGGTTCCTTCCACAAATTATCTTCACTAAAAGTTTTTCTACTACTGTTACCTTCATATTTCCTTGCCAGTTTGTCTTTTAGGACAACCATTGACTGTTTGCATAAATCCTCAAGCAAATTCTTATTAACACTATTTGAATACTTTTCAATATCTGCAATTTCCGCAGACAACTCCGCCTGCTTTGCACGATAATACATTGCCTGAAAGGTTGTAATTATCTTTGAAATATCCTGCTTATAAATACTCCAATCGGTTACTCCATATTTAAATAAAGCTTTTATCTTAAACCAAAATCCTATTGCCGTTTTCTCTTCTGAAATCAACTGGCACTCCTGCCACAATACCATCCATTGCTTTGAAGATAGTTTTTTCTTGAACTTAATACTATCTGTATGAACATCTGATTCTTTAACATATTGATTGAAATATTCCTGTTCAGTAACCAACTGTGAAAGTTCCTGCCTTAAACACGCTAATTTTTCCTGCTTATCGAAAACACTTTTTAACTGACTGGATTGTTCTGCTATTTCCTTCTGCAAAACACTTGGATCTTCTCCCGTTTTCCACGACGAAAAGTCGGGATAAGCAGCGTCCTGATGCTCAACAAATAATTTCTTATTTTTAGAACTTCCTAATGTCGCAGCAATAAAACCTAAATTGTATTTTGGAGAAGATAATTTTTCATATACGTTTTCCGTTGCCGAATTATTATTGGATACTATCTGTACCGTTTTCCCTTGCATTAATATATTGGCAATAATATTCAATATCGTCTGTGTCTTTCCCGTTCCTGGAGGTCCCTGTATAACACTAATCTGATTCTCCATGGCATTTTTTACAGCCTTATACTGACTGTTATTGCATCCAAATGGGAAAATCGGAATGTATTCGCGTTCTGTTCTTTTCCCTTGCAATGACGATGGATTCAAATACTTTGCTAAGGCCACATCACTACCCACAAAAGAAATCTTGTCAAACTTCTTAGACAATAATTTTTCACCAGTCTCTTCATTCTTAAGATTACTCAAACCTGCAATTTGCTTTATATATTCAAATACATTTGATGACTGACTCTGGGCAAGACATGACTCTATAATATGCAAGTCGTTCCGACGATAATCTCTTTCACTACCATCGCCAAAACAAATGTGCCAATAAGACTCCCTTCCGCTTCTAAATACATATATTGCATTAACATCAAAGAACTCTCGTCCTTCTCTGCTAATCCGATACATGTTAGGATTCAAAACCTCCGGATCAGTCAACTTTTCCACATTCAAATATGCATACGAGTATGTTTTTCCATTATTGAATTTTACATCCCATTTTTGGGTATTTCTATTGTAACCACATGACATTATTTCGGATGTCTTTATTTCACCCTTGATAATGACCATATAATATCGTGTATTCATCTATTCCTCACTACTTTTTATCCGCACGCTACTTAACTTTAAATTTCTTCTCTATATAACAATGTTCCTGTTTGCCAATCAGCTTAAAACTGTAACTCGGACATTCAGATTCCATTTCGTTACAGCTGCTTTCAAAGTCCAGTTCGATAATATATGGCATCCAGTCAATAATTCTTAAAAAATCTTCACATCCAAAATTATTGTCATAAAAATTCAATATCGTACTAAGGGCAGTACCATGGGTTCCTATAACAATATCTTTATCCGTATTATCTGATAAAATCTCATTCAGTGCCTCTATGTTACGTTTTTGCACCATAGCAATGGACTCTCCACCTTCTTCATGATAATTATGATCAGCCCACCGTTTTCGGAATATTCCGTGGTTGTTTCCATCAAGTCCCTTTTCACGCTCCCTCAATCTCTCATCTGTTATAATCTCTTTTGTGAAAAAATCTGCTGCCTCTGTAATTGTATCCATGCTACGTTTATACGGACTACAATAAAACGCATCTATTTTCTTATCCTTCAAAAATTCCAAAACAATTGCAGAATCTTTCTTGCCTTCTTCCGTCAAAGGTCTTGTTCTGTCTTCTTCCCAATCGTGTTCCGGCTGTGCGTGACTCACGAAATAAACTCTTGTCATTTTATCAACTCCATTTCATCTTCCATTTTTACAAATCCATACTTTTCATATAACGGTCGTCCCATCTCTGTCGCCTCTAAAGCAATCTGTGATACGCCCTGTTTCCTTACATCCTTTACCAGTAAATCTAATGTATGAAATGCAATCCCCTGTCTCCGATATTCCGATGCTGTATACATATTCATAATATAAGCCTTTTTACCTGTTGGATTATGGTAGGTCGGCATAACCTGATAAAAGCTGACACCACCTGCACCGACAAATGCCCCGTTATCATACACCAGATATGCAACATGCTCACCCGTTTCTAATGCACTCTTATAATACTCATAGGATTCTTTTTCCACTAATGACATATCCACATCATTCGATAGTTTGTTAGCTGCTCGAAGGACGATAATTCTAGTTTTTACAAGTTCATCTATGTCTGCTATGGTTGCTTTTTTATATTTATAGTTTTTTGCCATCACATACTACTCCTCTAAATCTGTTAAACTTTTCGTAAAACAAATAATTCTATTTGCTTCCGCAAACCCCATTTTCAAATGAAACTTAAGACTATCTTCATTATCCAACTCACAGTCACTCGCAAACTCAAGGCACCCCTGATCCTTTGCCCAATTCTGACATTCTCCTAACAATTCTTTCGCATAACCTCTTTTTTTATATTCTTCTAAAACAAAAATGCCTTCCAAATATCCTACCGGACTAGAATCAGTTCCCTCTACATAGTCAAACCTTAATCCGCATTGTGCAAATCCAACTATATGTTCCTCTGATATAGCAAGAAAAATAATATTTTTACCTTTTCTTATATGTTCGCAAAAAATCTTTGTTAAATCTTCAACTGTGTGTGATTTCCACATTTGAATTGCCAAGCTCACAAGTTGGGGAACATCCTCTAAAGTAGCTTTTCGAATCAATTTTACCACCTATCCTTAACTCTTTCTGAAATATTTGTAAGATACAATAAACCACTTACTCTATCTGGTTACAAAATTCTATAATTTCTTCTTTCCTACAGTCCAAATCTTCCTTATATTCCACCGAACACAAACCAAGACTATCACAACATTCAATTTCCATATGTCCATAAAAATGTTCTATGGTTGCAATAATCCTCTCACATTCCCTCATTCCCGGTCCAGTTCTTAATGCGATAACATATCCCTTCTTACCACTACTTATCTTGGCATGCGGTTCATGTGTGTTACACCACGGAGTGCATCTATCAATAAAAGATTTAAATTGTCCTGGTACATCTGCCCAATACGACGGAGAGACAGATATAACAATATCAGCCCATTCATATTGCTCAATTATCCTATCAACATCGTCATTCTGAACACATTTTGCTGTATTATGACAAGTTCTACATCCTTTGCAAAATTTTATATCATAATCATCAATACATATATTTTTAACATCATGTTTCTTTTCCAGACGAGCAGTAACTATATTAACAATTTCTGCTGTTGCTCCATTTCTTACAGGACTACAATTCATTACCAATACTTTCATTTTGACCTCCGCTTTCATGTACCATATTTTTATATGATATCACAGAATCACTACATCATCAATAACAATCGCAATATCTTGCGATTATTGCGATTATTTCCCTGTTTGCAATATATAATTCAGGTACGTAAAGTGAATCGTGGATATGCAGAGGAATCATTATTTCATAGTGCGTAAATGCATGGTTTGGAATCCTTCTTAAGAAGTTATATGAACTGCACAGTTATTCGCCAGTCTGCTAAAAAAGTGCAAAAAATTAGAGCCAGCCTTTCAACTGACTCTGCTCTACCCCAAAGCATATTATAATTTACTCTCGCATTAGCTTTTTATTTCTACTCATCAAATAAAAATTAGTCCCCATAAGATATACACCAATCCTCTTCTTTTGATTATATGATATCTTATAGGAACTATAATTGCATTGGACTGTTAGTCCAAAATTTTATCCCACTCTGCTTCTTTAAAACCTATACTCTGTATTCACTCTTTAATCTCCCAATGACCACTGTAGCCGTTTCCTTTCATATAAACTATAACCAGTTATACTATAAGCAAGGTTGACCGGCTACCGCAAAATAAAACCGAACCTGAAAAATTGGCTCTATTCGAAACTATTTCCCCACTCTCAAATCCGTATGTTTCAAAGGTTTCTTGACACTATGAGTCAAAATTTAGAGTCAAATTTTACTAAATCGGAGTGAAACATCCCCATTTCATCCCCAATCCAAAATAAAAAGCCCCACAAAGCCCATAAATACAAGCTTTGTGAGGATATGTTCTCTATTCAAACTCAATTTTGGCAACTATATATTGTATCTAATTAAATCACAAACATCTATATTTGGTATGATTATTCTTAAAATTCTACATATTCTTTGCCGTTTCGGAACTTTTTGCAAGCATTTTGCAATCACTACAAGTTTCGTTATTTTCAAAATGTCATTGTTTATGGTTTATAATAATATTTTTCAGCATCTGCCATTGTATTTACCATAAAATCTTCATTATTCAATGCTGATATAATAACGCTCTTAGTACATGGAATATGCAATGTAGCTACCGAAGACATATTATCACGAAAAGCCGGCAACTTATCCCACAAATCTTTAATCTGCTTCTTGAAATTTCCATTACTATCAACTATATCTGACTTCTTGTCGTAATCTGGATAAATTACAATTACCGGTAAACCTTTTGTACCTATTCCGTAATTCATTTCCTCCCTCAATGCACGACTATTGGCAGTAATGGAACTTAAAAATAAAATAATGTTCTTAGAATTGTCAAGTCTTGTATGAAGTCTAGGCTTAAGAGTCTTTTCCCAATCACTACCATCTCGCACATTATATGTCTTATCATGTGCATCATTAAAGGGAAAACTATTATCCTCTCCTTTCCACATTCTTAACATATTGTAGTAAACAAAATCATGTGTTGAATTTGCCCCTAAATTACTTTCGCTAAATGGTTCCGAAACATAAAACGCACTATAATTTGCATTTTGATATGACATATTAAATTTCTCCTTTACTATATGTCTAATGTTACTTTATCTTTATCTCCTTTATATATAACAACATCAACTTCTCCATGTATTTTATCTCCATACAATTGAAATAACGATGTTATTACTCTCAGTGAATCATTATGTGACAATCCTGCTCTCGAAAGGTTTGTTCCCATCAATGGAATTACCAATCTATGCCCTTGGTCATGTTGATCGTAAAAATTAAGAAGTGACTTTATGCACATTTCTAAATCATCGACAGAAGTATGAGCGATATTATCTTTATCGTATTCCGAAATTGCAAGTAACAAAAAGGTACTATTGTTATTTCCCCTAATCATCGCCACTGTACCTAACTCATATACTTCTCTTTTCCCACGTTCCTTATCTTCGTCAGCAATAATACTTTTGGGCAGTAAATTTTGCATTTCCAAGCAATTATGTATCTTGTTGTCTATTTCTTCTATAGTAAATCCCTTATTAACCATTGTTTTTATCCATCTTCCATGTAACAAATTAGGTGATACCAATGGCTTTGAACATGTTGATATATCTTCATCTACAATAGTGTCAAAACATGAATTAACCGGAATTACAAATAACTTTTCTTCCTTGTTCCTTTTGTCAAACCCATCTTTCATAATATCAGAATAACATACTTTTATTTTCCCAGATGGACTTTCCCAAATTGTCTTTGTTCTCTTAAAAATACACGTCCATAGGATTGCAAGTATGAGTGCAAGCACACATAATAATATTATTATCACACATTTATATTGCGTTGACGTAATGCGTATATCATCCCAAGTCCAAAACAAAAAGAAAAGCGATAATATACTTGCAAATGTGCCAATACACTTCATCCACGTTTTACCTATGAACTCCAAATTTTGTTTTATCACATTCACTTTGTTCATAATATAACTTTTGTACTCTCCTTATACTACTCTATTTGTTCATTAATCTCCTCAATCCACCCACTGTCATCACTCTCAAACAGCTTTATGAACTTTCCAAAATTACTGCTGCCAGTAACAGAATCATCCGAATCCAAATCTTTCACTCGTCGGCTCATATCTTTGTAATTCTTCACAGTAACATGTTCCATAACTTTCTGAATCTGGTCTGCTCTTCCTTTGTAATTCTCCACCCCTGTATATTCCTTTATCAAGGGAGCATTCACTGGTTTTGCCGGAGATTTCAGATTTTCATCGGTCCAATGTTTAGATATAATCTGCATCGTACATGGATTACCAAATATAATCACTTCATTCGCTGCACTATCCACACCATGAAACTCATTAATTTTGCGTTTAATGTCCTCATACTGCTCGTGAGGCTTCTTCTCTGTATCACAAAATACAAGTACAAGTTCATCTGCTCCATTTTGATATCGGTCCTGATACCTCGCTGGGATATTACCATTTCCACCGGCATTGACCAATGAAATATCATATTGCTCATTCCATATTTTTAAATTTTTTAATCGATTTAGATACTCATATTCCTCATTACCTTCACAGATAATACAGATTTTATGGTTATCCAAAAACTTAGGGAGCTTATTTGGCATCGGCATCATCCCCCTTTACACCACTTTTAATACTAAGCAATGAGTTAATCAATTCAGGATCAGGTAAAGCGCCAAGCGCACCTTTCCTATATTTTTCCATAACATCTGTCGTATCTCGTACTCCCTGCTGAGCTGTAAAATCTGCAAGTGAATATACATACACCCCTTCTTCATCCTTATGAACAAACCAAATCTGCTCCTTTCGAAACATTCTCTTGCAATCCATAAGATTTATATCATGTACTGTAAATATCATCTGTGCACTTGTATTTAATTCATTATTAAACATCGCAACAATCGCCCTGGTGAGCTTAAAATGAATACTGCTATCCAACTCATCCACGACTAAAATCCTGCCTTGTTCAAGTGCTTCAATTACATAGCTGGCAATAGCTGCAATCTTCTTTGTTCCTGTGGAGTCAAACATCATACTTGGCACATGGACTCCCTTATAAGTAGAAACCAATCTGATTTGATCCATAATGTTCTCTGGAATATCAAGCACTTTCTCATCTGGCTTTTCGTCACCTTCACCAGTTTTCAACTGTATCTTATCCATATCCACATATTCAAAATTATCCATATATAAGTCAGCATTTTTTATGAACTCAACAACCTTTTGCTGTAACTGATTCTTATTCTTCATAAGTTCAATCGTGTGCTGCATAGGTATGTTATTCATATTGATGATATCAATTTTTTCTGCAAATCCGACAAGAATCTGCTTCATCTCATTGATATGTTCGAATTTACTTGTATCTACCACATAGCATAGCAAATTATTCTTCGATACAACTGAAATCATATTCTGAACAGATTCATCAATACACTCATATATTTCACTAACAGTATCTTTTTTTAACCAACAAACTTCCTTTTCGTTGTTGTACTGATCTTTAAATATCTCCGAAAATGACTCATATATATATTCTTCTTTTTCTGCATCATACTTAAAATCATAAGAAAACTTTCTTCCAGATGCCATAAATGTAACACCTAACTTGCATACATCACTATCAGTAAATATATTTGGCATCAGTCCATTCTTCTTATTTAAAAGTACATTTCTTATTGCCCTAATGCACTTGATTAGACATGTTTTACCGGCATTGTTTGGTCCATATATTCCTACCGTTTTAAGGACATTAAAATTATTCTCTTTGTGAACATTTGCTCCAAATTTTTTATTTCGCATATCTGCTTTCATTGAAAATGTAATATCATCCTCAAATGCATAACAGTTTTTTGCTCTTACCTCTATAATCATGGCTCATTCCTCCAAGTCACTTTTCCTATTTACTTATCATTATTATATCATTAAATATTTTTTATGCAACTTTTTTTCATAAAAAATATTTAATTCTATAGATTTAACAATATATCATATAGCAAAAAGGCAGCTATCAAATCTTCGCACATTAATACAATTTTTTACATAACCAACCAATGTCATCTTTTCATTTACCACTATATCCTCGCCAACTCTAACAAAGCCGCATTTTTCGTATAAATGACAATTGCCTGTTTCCTGCTTAATCGTATCTAAACGCCATTCTATTGTATTCGGATAAAAGCCAAATAATTGTTCTATTACCGTGCTCGCAATCCCTTTATTTTGAAATTTGGGAATTATGAAAATAGGAGATATCCAATTAACATTTTCATGCACCTTTTTGCCTTGATGCCATCTGACTCTCACACCTCCAACTTTTTCTCCATGAAACACAATGAAGTAAAAATCTGAATTTTCCTCAATAATCTTCTCTGTTACTCTTTTCAGGCTTTCTTTTGCCGGACTTGTATCATCATCTTGATATTTTTCATATAATGGCATAAACGCTTCTACCTGTAGTCTATGCAAACACTCTGCTTCATCTTCTGTTACCAATTTCAATTTAATTAAATCATTCATTCCATGCACCTCTTTCACGCAGAGACGAGATAGGCTCTGCGAATCTCGCTCTGATTAGCGGTCGTCAAATGTTCACTCGTGCAAGCACGATGACCATTTTCCTCGTCGCTATAACAAAAAAATCGCACCAAACATTCATTGTCCAGTGCGATAATTCCAATTTACGATGTAATATATATTAACACATCACTTACATTCTGGTTTTATGCACTAGACTAATAGACCTACCGGCTATGGTACAATGATTGATTTTCATTGGACAGCCATTACATACATAAGGCGCCTTATCAAGTCTGCAGCACCGTTCCTTTTCGAAATCCTTACAGGTTTGGTTGCAGGTTGGACAGGATGTACATTTAATACCGCAGAGCATGATTTTTCCACAGGCATTTGTTTTTTTACAGTGATAGCGGTGTATACAAAAGTTTTTGGCATTGTAGAAAGTTCCTTTGTGGTACCAGTCAGAAAGGCATCGTGATTTAACCTCTTTTGAGATAGTTGTAGGATCTTTACAAAGGAATGCCGCAATGTCTTTAAAAGTCGCACCTTTGGATAATTCGTTTTCGATGTAGATACGGTCATTAAGTGTTAGATGTTTCTGGTTTCCAGGGATATATTTACTCATGATAATTCTCCTTCTACTGCTGTCAGAAGGAACTTTTACAATAACACTGATGTATGAAAGAGTAAATATCTACTGTGCAGGACTAAATTCTACCGCCCTGTAGGGCAGTGGAATTTAAAATTTCATTTTAGGCACCTCTTCGGAGGTGTTTTTTGTTTAGAAAGGACTTGATATATATGATAGAATTAAAAATAGATAGTACAAAAAATGAGTTATCATTAACACATGATGTGTGTTGTAATGAACATCTGGCTGATGAGTTGGCCATTATTATCGATATCATGATAGCAGATTATTTTATAAAAAATGGCCATAAATATGATAATTTTTCTTTGGAAGAAAAAGAAAAAATCATTATAGAAAAAAGAAAAGAAATTCTGCAGCTAATTAGTGATAAGCCGTGCACTTGTAAAGATTATTTGAAAAATTCCGATATACATATTAGAAAAATCGACTTATAATATAATAAAAAAGAGAGAAGGGATTTTTATGAATTGTCACGGACACGATACAAGGGTTAGAATTGTAGAAAACTACAATATCAAATGTACAGCACACATTCGGTTACTAAACGAACAAATAATAAGAAGTGATGCTGAAAGAGATATTACCGACACCTATTACATCTTTGAGTGCGTAAACAAAAATGATGATAATGATGTTGATAGAATTGTTTGCGGAACTGGAGCAGCAAGAGACTTATTGCAGTTGGCCAATATAACAGCACCTCCAATTTTTAATATGCTTCATGAAGTCGGTGGTGAAGGTGGAGCAGGTGGGGCAGGCGGAGGAAATCAACATCAAGACGAAGAATGGGATGCTGCTGCAAAGCAATTATACAATGCAATAATGATACTTATTACAGCATGGAATTTAAGACCAGGACCTATATATAATTATTTAGAAGAAGCAAGAAGGTATAGGCGTTGTGTGCCCTATTCATACAGAGTTGATAGGATAAATCAAATAGTACATCGACATGGAACATCATTAAGAGATGTTTTAAATCAGCTGGCACAAAATAATAATATAAGAAATTATGAATTTAATTTGCTGGAAGATATTCTTCATAATGATGGAATTGTATCGTATTTTGAGGATGCAAATGGAAGAGAATAAACTAAAAGCCCCAATACAGGGGTTTTGTAGTTATAGAATGGCCGTCATCGGCGCCACGTCTACACTCCGTTTCGGTCGGTGCCAAACAGGTGCCACTGGCACCTAACACCCCTTCCTACGTATTCCGGTTGCCCGGTATCATAAAACTCGGAAGACTACCTCTCGCTAAGCAAGCGTCCCCCGGACGCTTAACGCCCTGTCATGGGTACTTTCCTTAGATAGTATCCTAACATATATATCTATATCATGTGCACTGCAAGAACAATTACAAATTAAATCTTACTTACTTTATAGGTTTATTTCCAGTTCAAGGCAATTCCATTCTTCTCCCATTACAGTATACTTTTCTATTTCATCTTGAGATACATCCTCAAAACCTATTGCCTTATAGCAATAATAAGCTGATTCATTATTCTCAAAAACACCTAATGAAACTTTATTAGCACCAAATATTTCTTTAGCATATTTTAAGCCTAATTTCAGCATATTTTTTCCATATCCCTGCCCACGTTTTTTCGAATCAACAATTACAAAGCCAAACCGTAATTCCTCATAAAATTCATTCGGTCTTCTCATGGTAAAAAATCCCACTATCTCATTATCATCAATAGCAGTAAATGCCATAAGATTACTTACCGTATTGAACTGCTCGGCAGAAATTGGATATTCACCTAAAACTCCTGCTGTCCATTTATAAAAAGCATTCTCTCCCTTTATCCACGACATAATTATTTCTGCATCATTTTTATTGTATGGCCTTAATCTTAACATACTTGCCTCCTTTTTCATTTGCCTAAAATTTTGTTTATCATATTCTGTTTGCCATTCGTGTATGCAACCCTGTCATCTGCATACTTACTTTCAAGTTCTTCCTTTAATTTTTCATACTGCAATGCCACATTCTCATTGGCATTAAGATAATCCCTGAAATGAATATAATTCTTTCACTCAGTTCCGTTCCATTTTACAATATGAATATGATGTGTTCTGATATCCGCCTCCATATCACCCATTACATAGAGCAATTGACATTCTACATCTGAACCTCGATAAAATATTCCTCTTGTTACTTCTGATTTATCTATTCTGGCCATCCCTTATAAATGGTTCCTTGATTTCTTTACTTAACAACCGACTATATGATTCTACCTTACGAAATGTGTTTCCTAACATTTCCCGATTCCTGTATTCTCTAATAGCTTCCATATCAAACTCCGCATAAAAAATCCCCTCAGTTTTATCATCAGCCAGCAAAACTGTGTTATCAACACATTTTCCATTTCTATCCCAGCAAATTGGACTATATGCGCAGGAACATCCAGCATTATCTCCATTCGGATTTGCCATAGCGACTGCAACCATATTTTCATAAGCTCTTGTCGAAAGTGCCCTGATTCTTGCTTGCATGGAACCACAATCATTTGGTACAAGAATAACTTCTGCACCTTTTAACATAAGTATTCTTGCACTTTCCGGGTATTCTCTGTCATAACAAATCATAATACCTAATTGTATTCCTTCAAAATCACACACCTTAAATTCTTTCCCTGATTCAACATCTCTTTCATCTGCGAAATCACAGGTATGCACCTTAGAGTATTTCATCAATATATTTCCCGACTTATTGATAACAAAGGCTGAGTTCTGTGGTTGCTTACTACCTTTTGTAAATGCAGTAAGTACTACGCCTATTTTATATTTTTTAGCATTCTCACATATTTGGGCAATTCTTATATCATTATCTGCAATGCTTTTTTCATATGACATAGGCAAATCATATCCTGTAATAAAACATTCTGGCAACAATAGAATATCTGCATGTTTTTCCGAAGCCTCTTCCATTGCCATAATGATAGTTTCAATATTCTTATCTATTTGTTCATTAATAGAACGTTTTTGTAGTATAGCAACCTTGAACATTCACTTTCCCTCCTATAGATAATTCAAAATGTCAGATAAGTTATTAACTTCAATATCGGCTTTTTCACTCTCGTCCATTACAGTCCACAAACTTCCAAATCCCTGTTTTATCCATATCGTTTTCATTCCTAACTGTTTTGCAGGTACAATATCATTATCAATACGGTCACCAATCATAACTGCATTCTCTGGTCTGCAACGGCTTCTTTCCAATGCAATTTCAAATATTCGCCTATCTGGTTTTGAAACACCTTCTTCTGCTGATGCGATAATCAAATCAATATATTTTCGTACTCCAAGATTTTCTAATCTCTCAGAAGTTCCTAATGGTTGGTTTGCGATTATACCAATTTCATAATTTCTGCTTAACCCTTTCAAGCAATCTTCAGAATCTGTATACAGCTTTTCATATTGTGATTCCCATTTAGGTAGTTCTATCCCCAATTGTTTTGCTATCTCTAAATCACCTTTTTTATTTCTCCTGTATAATGATATCGCATTTTCATAAATTTGTTGCGGAGTTATACCAGATAATTCAGCTATTTTTTTCATCCTATCTTCATAAACTCTACTTTCATCAACCAGCGTCGAACCAACATCAAAAAACAACCATTTTATTTCATCCTTCTTAGGCAAAAATCCTCTTTGTCTCGCTTCTTCTAGCAGTCTTGGTTGAATTTCCGGATATGTCCAATTAAGCGGTAGTTCATTCATAATTGCTATTTTCTCTATCTCACTATGTAAATCTTTTTCAAACGTATGTATCTCCGCGAAAAATAACTTTCCAAAGGTTTCTTTCCCATCAAAGTTGTCTGGCGCCGTCACAGAATAAATACATATCGGATTTATCTCAAAATTAATGGCTCCTGTTTCCTCATACAATTCTCTCTTTGCTGTTTCAAGAATATCCTCACCTTGTTCTCTATGTCCTCCCGGCACTTCCCATGTACTTCTTTCTCTATGCTTGCAGAATACCCATTTTCCATTATGTTTTGCAATAATAACTGCAAACTTTAGCTTTGAATCATCAATGCTATCATAGAAATTCACTTTCGTCATATAATGCTCCTTATTAAATTTCTTCTATTTATCATTTATTGTTCCCACAAATAGAGCCAAACTAGAGCCATTTGATAAAACAAATGCCGGAAACCCGCATAAATACAGGCTTTCGGCATTTTAATCCGTTATTCAAACTCCCCGCAGAGAAACTTATTATCCCTGTGAAAGCTTGATTTCTAGAGCTTTTAATGGCGATTATTCCGCCTTTTATCACAATTATTTTATATTTTCAAAAATTTAGGTATCATATGGGTATCACATTCTAATTTTCTGATTTATCTTTTCTAGATTGTCTCATTGATTCATATATCAAACTCTGTATTAAGTTAGTGCAGAAGTCTGTATTAATAATCGTCTCAAACATTGTTTTTAATTCTTCCATAGAATCAACATCATAAATATACTGTTTCTTTCCATTGTATGCTTCAGCTATATCCTCGTTTAGTACAACTTCAACTGGATAAGCAATAGCACCATATCTTAAAAACATAATTCTATACTTATAATACTCTAACCCCTTAACTGATAAAAATACTTCAAATTTATTGTCAATTCCACTTTGTTCTCCCAATACATCTTGAATATCTACAGTTTCTTCGACTTTATTAAAAGCTTCTGTCGCAGCCCAAAGGTTATTTTTTTTAACATATGATTTTGTTTGCCCTTCATACACATCAACATTACAAATCACCATATCATTTGTGCATTCTGCTATTTTTTTTCCACTTTCAATAATCACTTCTTCAGGTGACATTGTATCCTTTAATTCAAAATTAAATGTTTTTTTGTTCATAGTTAATCTCCTTCTATCAAATATTAAATTCACACATAATAGGAAAATGATCACTTATATTACTATTAGGGTACCTATTATCAGTATATAGTACACCTTTTCCACATTTTGTTATTATTTTTAATTGTTCCTTAACCATTAATGGAATCATAGACTGACTAATAATCACTTGATCAAGCATAAACCAGCATGGATTATATAATTTAGATTCTACTCTATAGTATGTTCCAGGTGGGTATTTAAAATCTCCAAATAAATTCCACATAGGATTATACATTTTTTCATACTCTTTCCCATAAACTGTTCTCGAACCTTTATCTAAAATTTGTAATGCTGGTAAAGCATGAAATCCCTTTGCACTTAAACATGCCTTTTCATAAGGTGATTCATTTATATCTCCTATAACAATAACATGCTCTGTTTGTAATCTCTGCTTTATGTGTTTAATTGAATACATAATTTCTTCAGCTAATGCTACTCTCTCATCATAATGTTCTCCATTAAGATTTGAATACATATGCACTCCACACATGATGTACTGTTTATTTACAATTTGAACAGAAAAATATTTATTCTGTTCTCCAGGCGTAACATCAATATAATTTCCCCATATATGTATTCTCTCACATCCTTTAGTGTTCCAATTAAATAATCTTTTTTTACATTGTTTTAAATTATCATTTAATTCATTAATCTCTGCCATATACTCTGCTAATACTAATACATCAATTTCATTTTGATTAACTATATCCAAAATATATGAATTTATATCAACATTTCTATGTGTATTCCAAAACAAAATTCTCATACATACTCACCAATTTATCTAGACATATAAAATATCCCGTCATTTTAAATTGTATTTTATCCATTTTTCCGTCAAATAATTTACAAAAGCTGAACATGACACTAACATATACTTCGCATCTTCACTTGCCACATTAACAAATTCAATACTTCCGTGCCTTATTCCACCTGAATCTGAAGTATATCCATACAACTGCTTAAATGCATTTTCCAATGCCGGATGTATATTCACTCCATTCTCTTTTAACTTTTTCAATGTGTTCCCTAATGTCGCTGCACCTCCTGATAGTCCTGTTATAATACTACACATAGACTCTACACTGCTTATTGATTCCTTTACTGAATTTTCATAATCTGGTTTTTTTCTATCAGAATATAACTCTAATGCCTTTGTCATATGTTTACTAACAGATTCATATTCCAAGTCAATTGTTTCACCTATTGAGTTCAATTCACTTTTACCAATAATCGGTACAACTAATCCATTTAAAATTCTGTATGGAGCAACTTCCTCTTCTAGTATTCGATTGAATTCTATCGTCAACCTTTGTGTTTTTTCACTATCAGTCACTCTAAGATATTTTTCAATAAAATCATATATTCTATACCACATACCTTCACATTGAACCACATGCTTATGCAACTTTTCTGCATTCTGATTTTTGTATATTTTATTTGCTGGAAATTCATATTTAATTCCCATTTCCAACATCATATCTTCTATTCCCGTTGTATAAGACGTATACTCCAATGTATCATAATAATCATACTCTTCTTTATAAAATACATTCCATATGCGTTCTCGCAACTGAATACTTGTACTTCTCAATCCATTAGGATTTATACTTAAAATTTTATTTCTTGTTGAAAAAAATTCCATAAAACGTTAATTCACACCTCTCTAACAATGCCTAACTAATGCACACAAACCTGACAAGCCTCTATTCTTTCAAATGAATGTTCTACCTGC
>ERZ780202.289-NODE-289-length-38735-cov-15.573759_pt1 | contig 38735 bp, 38 predicted proteins | sample MGYA00510978_ERZ780202 | MGnify/ENA primary metagenome ERZ780202 (study PRJEB29588, sample SAMEA2155689) | human gut metagenome | biome: human gut; feature: human-associated habitat; material: faeces | place: Denmark | collected 2008/2010 ...
ATGGTGGCGCAATTTTCAACTGGAATATTGGCGCACTTTTCAATTAGTATCTACACTCATGGAGGGTATCGGCCTTTTCTTCTTGAACAGCAGGGACGGATATGTCTTTCCCTGATATTCCACGGTTCCGCTTCTGAGTGCCCGTCCGAAAATTGTGTTGCTGTAGAACTTCTCCATGCATGACGGGCAGAAGTCGTTCATGTCAGACTGGTGCAGGTATCCGCATCCCGGGCATATTTTCCTGACAGGTGTTGCGCCCCCGTCCGTATCCCGGCATGTGGCGATGGTATTTCCGCTTTCCGAGTTCCTCAGTTCCATTTTCCCATTTTCCATGCAGACGCAATAGAACGTGTCCATATACGGTGCCCCTTTCTTGTGCCATTTGCAGGCGGGGACTTCCACGGCGAGGTTCAGCACATAGGATTTTCCGGCTTCCACCCCTTCATCCGGCCGGTTGTTCAGTGCCACGACATCCTTGGTATGGGAATAGTCGTTATACTGCTTGCGGAAAGTGATGCCGAGTGCGGTTGCCTGCCTGCGCATCATCTCCAGTACGAACGCATGGGAGAAATAGATGCGGTCTATCAGGGAAAAGCCGTTGAATGTATTGCCACCCGATAGGACTTGGACATTTTTCCACACCACGGCCCGTGCGAGCACATTGTTGCTCCCGTCTCTTGCGACCAGGATTTCCGCACCGGCGAAATTGGTATAGAAATCGGCGGCGTTGCGGGCCCTGTTCTCGTAACGCATGCAGGAATTGTGAAGATTTGATTCCGTGGTGTCCGCTATCGGGGTGTAGTTTTCCTCACTGTATGCCTCGAAAAAATCCTGCATGCCTCCGTGCAGCTGTACCGTTACTTTGCTGTCCACACAGATCGCGCTGCTGAAATAAGAGAGTTCCGTTTCGGGATATTCCGGCAGGTTTCTGAACAGCCCGACAAACGTGGAAGGGTCTATGTCCGTCCGGTTTTCGGGGAACCAGGGTGCCTGCGGGTTGTTCCGGTCCGGGAAATTCTTGTTGTTCAGGTTCTTGTTGCATGTGGTGAACACGATCCGGATCTTCTGGTAGGATGCACCTCCTGTCCGTTTGCGTTTGGTCGAGAAGAAGTTGTAGCCTCCGCGGATGATTTCCGATACGTCGGCGTTGCGTTTCATTTCCGTGAGGATGTCTGCTGCAATCACACTCCCGTTGGCTGCCGCATGGGTCAGGCGGGATTTCAGTTCGTTACTTGCGTTCAGTTTCATATTTTCTGTTTTTATGGATTAATAATATGCGTGTCATCGGTTGGGACTTTTTGTGCCGGGCGGTTGGGAGGCAGGCACCGTTTCCGGTTCTCCACCAGTAACTTTTTCCGCTCCAGTATCCCGTTTACAGGAAGACGGCGGCCTGTCCGGTAGTCGGCCTCGCTCATTTTCCGTATGCAGGGGATTCCGGTCCGTGTAAGGAAAGGGTTCACGTACCAGCCGTCCAGGAAGCTGTCCGGAACAAGGCTGTCGTGATGGATGACCTCGCCCACACATCCGTGCATGAGCATGTTGCATACGGTCATCAGGCAACAGGTATGGTTGAGGTCTTCCCCCACCAGATAGTTTCCGAGGTGCCGTACGTGGAATGCCAGCAGCAGTCTTCCGCTTCCGCAGGTCGGGTCGTTCATCCGCTTTCCCTGTACTTTCTCTCCGGTCCCGGTACATGCGACCATGAGGTCACAGATCGGTGCCGGTGTGAAGAACTGCCCCTGCATCCTCTGTCCCGTTCTGGAAGACAGGCTCATGTAGAGGTCTCCGAACGGGTCGTACCAGCTTTCGTCATCCTTCAGCCGGTCCTGCATGAGGCGTACCCATTCGGCGGTCATCTCCATGAACGCGATGTTCTGCCTCCGTTTGTATTTCCAGTTCTTTAGGGGCGGCGCTCCGGGTGAGAAACCGTGTATGACGAACATCAGGAAATCGTTGAACACGGTCATGGGGTCGTATCCGCATGAGACGGAAAAATCGCTTATCCGTTTTTCCAGCGGACATATTTCACGGGGTATGTCATATCCTGCCATCTGTTCTGCTTTTTATGGGTTTGACTTCTTTATGCGTACGGTCAGCCTGTGTCTTTTATGGTCTGTCTGTATTTTTGCCGGTGCCCCTCCGAGAAAGGAGAGATGTATCTCTCCCTCCGCCGCGTTCCATTCCGTTGCCGGCAGGAATATCCGTTCCATGCGGTATCCCCAAAGTACCAGCGCCCGCCTGTGCAGTCCGTCGAACAGTTTTCCTTGCAGCAGTCCGGCCAGTTCCTCCAGCTCCTTTTCGGAATAGAGGGTGATGCCTTCACACCGGTAAAAGTATTCGCCTTTCTTCTCCGGGTCGGGAATTTTTTCCACCGGGTATTTCGTCCACTCTTTCATCGTATAGTCACCGTACAGGGGATTCGGTTTGTGGAAGGTCCATGAGCGTACGACCGTATGGAAATACACCTCCCCGTTCCGGCACCTTCCGTTGCGTCCCCATGTCTGGAAACATTTTGTGGCAAGTCCGGCCGGTGTCATGCCCGCGGACGGCACCCGTGTCCACGGACCGCCTTCGGTGCTGTAGCACACCTTTCTGTTTTTCGTGTGGCAGAACGGCGCATGGGACGCAAGGCAGACCGTCGCCTGCCCTTTCCTTATCGTTTCGATATGTGCCTGCGGGAAGTAGTCCCCGTTTTGCGGAAAGTATTCGAGCAGGTCTCCTTCCTGCGGTACGGGTGGGAATCTTCCGGCCTTTTCCATTCTGCGGATGATTCCGTTGACCTTTTCCGTTTCTCTGGAGGTTATCCCGTATAGGGTATCGTAAGCGGCGTTCAGGCTTCTGAGCGTTTCTTCTGTGTAATAGTTACCGTATTCCATATTCCCTCCTGTTTTTGGTATACAATTCCACCTGTGCGGCTATCATGTCACAGAATTTTTGTCCGTTTTCTCCCTCTCCCCTGAAATAGGCGATCATATCCCAGAGGTTCCGGTTGAAATATCCGGTCCATTTTTCGTAATAGTGCTTTCCGTCAACCGGTCCGAAAGTTTTTTGGAACAGTCCGGAAGTCAGTCCCTCGTCCGGGTGGTGGTTGTATTGCCACAGGGACAGGGAGAGCATGAGCTTGTAATCCAGTGTAACCATATGCTTCATTTTTTAGTCAGACATCGGCCTACCTTGGTAGGCATTTTTATTTCTTGCTGTCCTTGCAGCCTGTTTGCCGGGGATTGCGGCAAGGCTTGGCGGGAAAAAATACCGGAGCGGAGCGAGGATGATTTTTTCCCGCCAACCAGCCCGCAGGGCCGCCTTGCGCAATCAGCCCGGCAAACGGCTATCTTTACGGCAAGAAATGAAAAAGCGGACCTCATCCGTGGAATTTCTGAGGTCTGCCTGCGGGTTGGTGTGCCGGGTGTTCCGGAAGATCCCGTTATGCATTCGTCAGTCTTTGTTTTCTCCATATTCCGGCCAGAGTTGTCTGTGTTCCCCGTATATCCTTTCATAGTCTTCCAGGCTGAAATGCGGGAAGTTGGTGGAATACATGTCATACAGGTCCTGGGGTGTCAGGGCAGGGTCGCAGGCAAGTATGTCGTGAATCTCATCCTCGTCCTCGTAGCGGGATACGTATTCCGTCGCCCGGGTATGGGGATAGACATCCGTACATCCCTCTATGACATGCTCCACGAAGGACAGGCATTTTTGCAGGTCTTTCTTGACGGTTATCTCCTCGTTCGAATGAGGGTTGTAATAGCCGCAGCTCAGGTTGACACAGCTGACACTGAGGCTGTTCTCTTTCAATGCCAGCACATCGGTCATCATTCCGTTCTGTTCGGAATATCCCCATTTTTCCGGTTCCGCCGCTTCAAGGAACTCTTCCGAGCAGAGCTCCGAACAGCCTATGTTCGTAATCAGGTCGGAATGCCCCTTCCGGTCCGGCTGGATGACAAAGCGCACATTGTCAAAAAAAGGCATGTACGCTTCCGTACTGCCCCTGCATCCTGTTTCCTCTTCCCTGAAAAATACGACTTTGAGCGCATCGTATTTTTTCAGGCATTCCAGACAGATGAATATGCCGTTCTTGTCATCCGCCCCCAGGTTTTCGAACCGCTTTTTCCCGGGTGAGAAGCCGAAAATGATGTCCCTTGTCTCGACGGCCCTGAAATCCTTTGAGCGGTTGCAGTGCGCCACCTGGTCGATATGGCTTACCAGGCAGGGATAGGTGTCACTTTCCCCCTTTACCGCATACAGGTTCCCGTAGCGGTCCTGTGTGAGGGCTACCCGGCCGGGAAGTGTCCTGATATAGGCGGAAAGAAACTTTATCATTTCCTGTTCCTTTCCGCTCGGGCTGTAGATGTTATACAGCCGCTTCAACAGTTGCGTATTCATTCTGTGTCACTTTTATAAGTTTGTAACCGTACGGAAGATTTGTGGCCGTATCTATCTCGTTGAAGACGGCATTGTCAAACTCCCAGGCTTCTTCATCTTTCAGCAGGCCGCATAGCGTGTCCACAGCGATGGTCTTCTCTTCGTACTTCTTGGTCAATGCATTCCATATATGAATCCGGGTCACATCCGTACCGTCTTCATACCATTTGTCATCGTACTCCGAATAATGCCAGTTCTTCTGTCTGAATTCATCCTCGGCTTTCTCCTGACATTGTTCACTGCAATAGTACTGTCCGGTTATGTCCGAATACCTTGTATCGTTGTCAAGGACGGACGCTCCGCATTTGTCACAGCGTGTGCAGTCGTCCTCGTGGTGGTACTCGTCCAGCAGGCCTATGTAGATGAAACCTTCCAGATTGTTTGAGTCCACATTTATTTCCCTGCCGTGCAGGTGGCAGAGCGTGGTTTCCCTGCAATAGCACCGGTGGTATTCGTCCCATTCCTGCTCCTCGTCATCGTCATCTTCATCACTGTCCCCGTAAAGGTTAAGGTCCGTTGTGTCAAGTTCGTAGGTATATTCCGCATGGGGATAATTGTATGCCTTGTCCCGGTTGTAGCAATACCATTTGAAGGAGTCCTGATAGGAAAGTGTGTCTTTCTCACCCAGAATGCAGTCTATTTCGAACTGTCTGTCGGAAAGCGAGCTTCCGTCAATGGCTACAAACGCATTCGCCTCGTTGCATGAGGCACCCACAATCTTATAGCCGTCGATATGTCCGCCTTGGATCAGTTTGTCAACAAGCAGCCGTTTGAGGACATCGTTTCCATCGGAGGAATACTGCCTTTCCAACAGTCTCCATTTTTTACCGTCCTGGTCTGTGACGTCGGTGAACAGTATGGCCCTTGCCAGTACGTATCCCTGTTTGTCCGTGATATAGGCGGCTTTGGCCTTTACCGCATCCCGGTAGAATATGTCTCTTTCCCTGTCCGTCATGCATGAGTTGAAGTTTCCCCTGCATTCATTGCTGCTGTAGATTTTCCTGAAGTTATCGTTCACATAAAGTTCGGCCACGTCGGGTGTGTGTCCGTAGGTATAGGTGCACCACCGTTGTGTGAACACGTCCCCTGAAATCCAGTTCAATACGCTTGGTGACAGGATTTTTCCTATCCTGGTTTCGAGTATGAGTTCCCTCATGAATTTTCCGGACTTCATTTTGAATACCCGGTTTCTTTCCACGTTGACATAGCGGACAGAATTCTTGTCCAGGTCATCGCATATCCCTTTGGATTCGTCCGTCCTGTACCTGGCTGACCTGTAAACCTCTCCGATGAGTTCAACCTCATTGGAAAGCCGGTCATCCTCCATACCGGATTTCCTGACCGCTTCGGCTACTTTCTTCTGCAAGTCGGCCATATCCTCTACGTACAACAGGGTATAGTCGTTCTGTTTCACGCAATAATCGAGCAGGAGCGGATTTTTTAGGTGTCCGAGCAGGATTCTGTTTTTCCTGACCGTCGTGCCGTTGTTTCTGCTTTCAAGTCCGAAACGGTGCTTGAAGTCTTCATAACCGTTCAATTTATAGTATAGCATGGCATTATGTTTTTTGATTGTTAATTTATATATCTGCCGGTTATAGCCCGAATGTGGGGATGGAACCGGCTTGAAGTCCTCCTTGCCTATGACTTCACAATAGAGTCATATAGCATGAAAATGGAGATGGTAGTCCAGATTATGAGGAACAGTCTGTGAATTTTCAAAAGATAACCGTCCAGTATGGGATACACCTCATTCCAGAAGCGGTGTTTTGGGGATGGGACGGCTATGCCTTTCCGTACCTTGTTTTTGTACATCCTGTGGAAAATATTTCCGACAATACCTGTTGTCGAGGTGATGGTCACTATGATTGCTGCCATCAGATATAAAGATTTTATGTCCATATTTTTTTTAATTTGATGTATGTACTGTTGTGGATACGATACTGTCTGTCCGGTTTATCGGGGGCAGATAGTCAATGATGGTGGAAAGATGCCCGGCAAAGACCTCTTCCGGTTGGAATCTTGCTTCTTCTCCATATTCTTTTTCGACCCCGCATAGTTTCAGCATGCCTTTTCGGATATATACCTTGTAGATTCTCACATCAGCCGGAGCCGGTATGATGCCGTTCAGGTTGACGGCGATGACAGGATGTTCCGGATTTCGTAGATCCCATTCATAAATTCCTCCGTGCAGTTCCACCGCGGCTTGCAGTTCTTTGTATTCTTCGGTTTTGATGGCCCTTATCCGGGCGAAAAAATCTGTATGTTGCATGGAATTATGTTTTATGATTTCTGGAATTTGTTAAAACAGGAAATATCTTCCTGTCGTGCAGGGATTATGACATCAGCCTGTTTGATTTTACCGGGTATGAGGTCATCCATATAGGCCCAGCGTTTGACTTTGAATGCTTTGACCGTATCGTACCATTTTTCAGGATGAAACTTTACGGTCCGGCATCTGCCGGTTGCATCTTCTGCCAGTATGTCCTTTTCCATGGCAGGAGGTTCTTTTACATCATGCCACAACAGGGATATGGCATCATTCAGACCGTCCTTGTACGCATCAATGGCGATTCCGATTGCAGTGTCATCATATTCTCTCATTTTTTCATCAATAAGATATATTGCATACTTTTGTATGCTTTCTTCGTATTTTTTTTTCATGACAGGCGTGGATTGTTGTTCTGAATATTGTCCGTTGATTCTCTCTATCAGTTCGGTATCGGTGAGGGAGTGCAGCTCTTGTCCGGAACAGAAAGGACAGATGCTTCCCAGCAGTTCGTTTGCTGTGGCATCCAGATTCCTGACGCCTTCTTCCAGCGCTTTTTCCAGTCTTTCGGTTGCTATAAGGTATTTACCGTGGTCATTCCTGATGATGCGTAATGGAAACCGCTCTTCACGGTAAACGAATTCTTTTATCGTATGCTCCTGCCCGGTAGAGTTTAGGAATATGCTTCCGAATTGTTCCGGCGAAAGCTCTTTGAGACGTTCCGGGTTGAACCTGAACATCCTGAAGCCTTGATATTCGTGTCCTGTAGGTTCGGCAATCCTGTTACGGACAAGGAAGTCATACACATGCCTGTTGCAGTCCCGGCTGTCCACATACGCATGGAATGATGGCAGGGCATTGCAGTTGACGGTGATGTCCGTATAGGTTTCCCAACATTCAGGAGATTCACCGGAAATCTTTTCCAATCCTACATATAGGTTGTCATTATCCGCATAGGTGGCAAGGACTAGTCTGACCATGATGTTTTCCACCGGTTCGGTGGCGGTTTTCCAGTACAGTTTGTTGTCTGTCTTCATGATGTCTTATATTTTTAAGTGGGGAATATGGAGGAACTTGTCTCCGTATTCCCCGGTTGGACTTATGATTTGATGTTTGCGGTTTCCCGTGTGGACTCCCTCTTTACCGTCCTCAGTCTTTTCAGAAGATATAGAAAGTATTCACGGTCATAGATGCGGAAGAGAAACTCCCCGGCCGTTTCCTTTATCCGTCCGACAAAGGTGACTGATTCCCTGTTCCGGGGGTATTGGAAGAAATGTTCATCGGAAATCAGGGTAAGTTTGTTACGGGAGACCTCTGTGAACAATTCCTCGGGTGTCTCATACTTTCCTTTTCCTTTATAAAACAGGTAATGGTTTTTACGGAGGCTTTTTAATGTACAGGCCATGTCCGTCCTTGCTTGCCTGCTGTCGGATCCGATGATGAGGTTGCAGATGAAGACCGGCTGTTTTCCTTCCAGCGAGAAGTAATAGGATGTTAATCCTGCATTGTCCGGTCTGTCTTTCAGGATTGCAGCTTTCCGGTTGACGGTTTCCATGTGCCGGGCAATCTGTCTGTCCAGTTCTGTCCGGGAAGTATACTCGGAACGCAGTCCTTTGAAATATCTGCCTTTCCTTGTAAAACAGAATGTATATACTTCTCCATAATATGGTTCTCCGACGAAAAAGGAGTCTTTCTCCAAACGTATGGGAGGCAGGACATCCATCAGGTCATGGTATTCTTCTTTTGTGATTTCACTGAACGGTGCGGACAGTGCCTGAAGGTAAAGGTGCAGCATCTTATCAATCCTTTGACGGGTGACGGATGTCAGGTACGGGTTGTTTTCCCGTACACGCATCTCTTCGAGCGTTTCTCCACCAAAATCACTTCGGAATCCGTCTGTCATGAAGGTCAGGCATGTCCCGTCGAAGTAACGTGAATCGACAATATATCTGGATTGGTCATTCATGGCTGTAAGGTTTGAAGGTTCAACACTCTTTTGGCGGCAGACAGGGCATGAGGTGTCAGCTGGCGCTGCCATGCCTTGTTTTTGGGTGACCACCGGAAACCGGAGGTTTTCAGCTCTTTCCGTTTGTCGTCTTCCGGAATCCTGTCAAAAAGTATTTGCAGCCGGTTTTTCCCGTAATTCCAGACCAGCGTTCCTCCCTCAAAGGCAAGCTCCCTGTTTTCCTGCCCTTTGACAATATTCAGTTTTTCCCTTATCTCCCGTGCCGTTTCCGGCAGGGTAAAGAATTTGTTCCGTGGAGTGATGATGGGCTTCTTCACCCTTGTGTTGTATTCGGAAATGAACTCCACGGCTTTCTGCACGATTTCCACTTCTCCGTGACCGGCATAGGTACTGACCTTGTTGAGGATGCTGCTGACGAAAAGGGCGCGGTTGTATCCTCTGCATTTGCCCGTGTCAAGTTCATGGATGGTATCCGCACTGCTTTCAATGTCCCGCTTCAGGGAAAGCCAGGCCTTTTCCTGTTTCTCTTCCTCGGGAAGCTTTTCCTCTTTTGTACGTTCCATCGTTTTCAAAATCCTGTCCCGCCATCTCCGCAGTTCCTCGTATCTGTTCTGGTAAGTCCGGTTGGCTTTCTCATGTTTGTATACGTTGAATCCGCTTCTTCCGGTAACCATCGGGCTGGCGCACCGGGCAAGGGCGGAAAGCTGTGCGGCAAATTTCTGTTTATAGGCGGTGATGTATTCCTCATGCCTTTCTGCCGGTATTCTCTTCAGGTCATCGTGAATCTCTTTCTCGTAAATCATGATGTCCGATTCTCCCCGTATGTCCGGATCGAAGGAACTCCATCTGTAGGCGTTACAGGCGGCTTCCCACAGGTCTTCCAGATAGCCGGGATATTTGAACTTCGTCACTTCCCAGTCCTTGAAGTCTGCCGGCCGCAGTTCTTTTTCATCTTCCGGCTTTCCTGAAAAATGTACGAAACTTTCCATGCCGAGGTGCTTTTTCCTGAAATGGAAAGGAACGGGCGGCTCCGTACTTTCCTTTTTGCGAATCATGGCAACCCGGTGCGCATTCTTTACTGTCAGTGGTTGGGATTCCACCAATTGCATGTCTCTTTCTGTCTGAGTCATAATCTTAATCTTTTGATTAAACATGACCGGCTCTATGAGCCGGTATTTCTATTTCTTACATGCTTTCAAATTGCCTTCTGCCTTGATTGCGCAAGGCTTGGCTGAAAAAAATACCGGAGCGAAGCGAGGATGATTTTTTTTCCAGCCAACCGCCCAAAGGGCGGTCGCCTTGCCCAATCAAAGGCGGAAGGCTACCTTTGCAAGTAAGAAGTAGAAATATCTTTTTCACAGAAAAAAAGCTATCCCGTTATAAACGGAATAGCTTTAATCAATTGGTTGTACCTGAATTACTGCGCCAGTGCATTTTTCACATTGTCCATGGCCTCTTTCAAACTGGGGTTCAGTACCCGTGCATAGTGTTGCGTCATTCTTGTTGAGGCATGTCCCAACATGACTGACACGTCTTGCAGCGGAACCTTATTTGCTAGCGTAATGGTGGTTGCGAATGTGTGCCTTGCCGTGTGGAACAGAACCCACAAAGCAACCATCAGCAAACAAGTAACAACAAAACGCAACCCGTTTGAAATGAGTAGCTTTTCACTATTCTGCCAAATGCCGAAAACGCAAGGAAGTGCGGAATATTGAGCCATTTCAGTTACCAAGTCGTTAGCTGCCTGTTACCGAAGCAAGGATAGGTAGCGCACGGAAAATGAAATTGTTGGACAGCCGTTTCTTTTGCACTGATACGCAGTGTTCTGCAAATCAATGAACGCTTATACTCAAAGTAATTTTGTAACCAAAAAAGTGTAAGCGATGAAGATTGAAAAATTCAAGGTGCTGCTCTACCTGAAAAAGAGCGGAACGGACAAGTCGGGCAAAGCCCCGATAATGGGAAGAGTTACGGTAAACCGCACAATGGCGCAGTTCGGTTGCAAACTGTCGTGCAAGCCGGAGTTGTGGAACGCAAGGGAAAGCCGTCTGGGCGGCAAGAGCCGTGAGGCGGTGGAAACCAATGCCAAGCTGGATAAGCTGCTGCTTGCCATCAATAACGCATTTGACACGCTGGTGGAACGCGGACAAGACTTTGACGCCACGGCGGTCAAGGAACTGTTCCAAGGCAGCATGGAAACACAGATGACATTGCTTAGAATGACTGACCGTATCTGTGAGGACTTGAAGGCACGTATCGGCATCGACCGTGCCAAAGGAACATATCCCGGCTATTACTACATGAGAATGAGATTGGGTGAGTTCATCCAGTGGCAGTTCAAGACGAAGGACATCGCTTTCGGCCAGCTTACCGAGCAGTTCATCCATGACTACCAGAATTATGTAATGGACGTAAAGGGACTGGCGGTAGATACCGTGCGCCATTATCTCGCCATTCTGAAAAAGGTATGCCGTATTGCCTACAAGGAGGGATACGCAGACAGGTGTTTCTTCGCCAATTTCACCCTTCCACAAAAGACAGAACGCACACCGAGGGCATTGAGCCGTGAGGACTTCGAGAAAATCCGTGATGTGGAAATACCCGCATGGCGCACCACACACATTCTTGCCCGCGACCTTTTCCTGTTTGCCTGCTATACGGGAACCGCCTATGCCGATGCGGTGAGTGTTACCCGTGAGAATCTTTACACGGACGATGAGGGAAACCTCTGGCTGAAGTACCACAGGAAGAAAAACGAGCTTCGGGCAAGCGTCAAACTGCTTCCCGAAGCACTTGCGCTGATAGAGAAATATCGTGATGACAGCAGACCGACACTTTTCCCGATGGTTCATCACCCCAACATGAAACGACATATGAAAGCCCTTGCTGTCCTTGCCGGAGTGAATGGCGGCTTGTGCTATCATCAGGCAAGACACTCATTTGCCTCGCTGATTACGCTGGAAGCCGGAGTACCGATAGAAACCATCAGCCGGATGCTGGGACATTCCGACATAACCACCACGCAGGTGTATGCCCGTGTCACTCCGAAAAAGCTGTTTGAGGACATGGACAAGTATATCGAAGCAACCAAGGACTTGAATCTTGTCCTGTAATCATTAAAATAAGAAACTTAAAATATTACAATTATGCGCAGTACATTTTCCGTATTACCATACATCAACAGGAATAAAGTAAAGGCTGACGGCACGACCGCCGTCCTTTGCCGCATCACCATAGACGGCAAGAGTTCCACAATGGCGACAGGCATCTATTGCAGACCCGAAGACTGGAACAGCAAGACAGGCTCAATCCGTACCATCCGTGAAAACAACCGCTTGCTGGAGTTCCGCAAGTCCGTCGAATGTGCCTATGAGGATTCATTGAAGAAGCAGAACGTAGTGAGTGCCGAGCTGCTCAAAAATACGCTGGCAAAGAAAGCCGTCATTCCGGTCAAACTGTTACAGATGGGCGAGATGGAACTTGAAAGGCTGCTTGTCCGCTCAAAGGAGATAAATTCCACTTCGACGTACAGAAATTCAAAATACTATCAGAAGTATTTGACGGACTTTCTTGCCTCACAGGGAAAGAGTGATATAAATCTGGCTGAAATCACGGAAGAGTTCGGCAATTCCTATAAAGCTTTCCTGAAACGCTACAAGAACTTCGGACCGTCACAGATGAACAAGTGCCTGTGCTGGCTGAGCAAGCTGGTGTATCTTGCCGTTGATTATGAGATACTCCGTGCCAACCCGTTGGAAGACATGGAATACGAGAAGAAGCCCGCTCCGAGGCATAAGCACATCAGCCGTGCGGAACTGAAGACCATCCTCGAAACACCGATGCCCGACCCCTTGCAGGAACTTGGGCGGAGGGCGTTCCTGTTCTCGATTTTTACGGGACTGGCATACGTGGACATCATGCTGCTCCATCCGCACCATATTGGCACGACATCGGACGGCAGGCGTTATATCCGTATCAACCGCAAGAAAACCAATGTGGAGGCATTCATCCCCCTGCACCCGATAGCAGAACAGATACTTGACCTCTACAACACCAAGGACGACACCAAGCCAGTATTCCCACTCCCAAGCCGTGACGAGATGTGGTTTGAGATACATGAGATGGGTGTTGCCATCGGCAGGGAGGAAAACTTGTCCTATCATCAAGCCAGACACTCCTTCGGGACTTTTTTGATTTCGGAGGGTATCCCCATTGAGAGCATAGCCAAGATGATGGGCCACTCCGGTATAAAGACCACCCAGCGGTACGCGGAGGTCACTGACAAGAAGATATCCAAAGATATGGACAATCTGATAACAATCAGACGCACCTACGGAACAGGCATATCAAGGGAAAGGAAAACGAATGGAAATGGAACGGATAAGGAGGTATGACAATGGAACGGGGAATAATCGCTATCAGTGAAAACGGGATGGTCACCATGCCTACCGCTCCCGTCTGGATGACGATGGAAGAAATAGCGGATATGTTTATGGTATTCTGCTACGACATCCGCACAGCAGTACATGCCATTTATAAGAATCATGAGTTATTGGAAGAAGAAACGAAACGGTACATCAGACAAGTCGACGGAACACGTTACGAGGTGTATAGCCTTGAAATGGTGATTGCTCTTGCATTCAGACTACGTGGAAGGGAATGTTTGATTTTCAGAAAATTCGTCATAGACAGGCTGAACACAAGCCACAGCAGAAAATCGCTTCACCTTTTCTTTTCGCTCTCCCCATATAATGGACGGAGAGCAGACAGCTGAAAAAGGTGAAAAGAAAAACAGAAGCCGACAACGGACTGGAAACGTATTCCTCTGTTGTCGGCTTTCATTTTGTCATACCATTTAGGTGTCTTTTTTTCTGAACGCTTCACGGTAATTGGCAAGAAGCATCCGTTCTATGTCCGATTCCTTGTAGAGAATCTTACCGCCCAACTGGTAATAAGCTATTGTCCCGTTGTTGCGGTAGTCCTGCAAGGTACGGCGGCTCACTTTGAGTCGTGCCGATACCTCCCTATCCGTCAGAAAGCGTTCATTGCTGAATGAAGCCCTGCTTTTTTCGTTCATGCTTTCAATGCCGTCAAGCATGGTGTCCAATTGTTCCATGAAGCCGATAGCCCATTCATCGTTAGTCATAATCGTTTTGTTCATTTATTACAGTGGATTTAGTGGTACAATAAATTCAATTACATTCAGATGGTCTTTCCCTAACAGGCGGATCCTTTCGTCTGTCTTCTACAAACCGTACGATACGCAGCACGTCTTCCGGCTTGTAGAAAATCTTATGTCCAATTTGGGAGTAAGCCAGTGTGCCGTTGTCGCGAAGCGTCTGCAAGGTACGGGGACTGATGCGTAATTGCTGACAGACTTCCTGATTGTCCATCCAGCGACTGAACCTTCCCTCATCCCTTTTGTTTAGAATTTCATTCACCCGGTCGGAGAAGTGGCTGAACTTCCCGACCATTTCTTCAAACACGTCTTTTGAAATAATCACAAATTCATTCATTGCATATACTGTTTTTATTATTGATAATCTGGTTTACCCACAAAGTAAAGCCAATATTCGCATCGGACAATGGTTTTACGGCTGATTGGCAGCTTGTGGCAGCAAGTGGTCGGGAGTGGCATTATCCACTAACCCGTAACAGTTGTTCCAAGTGACCGTGATGCAAATAAAAGCCAAGTCTGGCAAATTCCAACCAACTCACAACATCGTGGCAGTATTTGGCACCGATGTAGTAGCCTATGGCGTTTTTGTTTTTATTGTGCTTTCACTAAGATTTCAGCATAAGTGAAGAATATTATAGTATCATTGGATATACAAATTGCCAATCATAAAACACTTATTACTCAAATATACAACCTTATAGTTGTGCTCCTCAGGTATTTATATTACCTTTGCATTCAAACAAGATAATCTTTCAATAAATACAATGACAGACAGAATATATTGTGATACCTTAGAAGCCAGATGCACAGCTAAGCCTGAGCAGGATAACAAGGATTGGGCAGAATACTCGCAGCTGATTGCTGCTACTATGTCCAAACGAATGGTGGAACTTGGTTTGACACAACAGATGCTTGCTGAAAGAATGAATTGCACCCAACAATATATTTCTAAAGTATTGAAAGGGAAAAAGAATATGTCGTTAGAAACGATATGTAAGATAGAAAACGCATTGGGTATTGAGATTATCAGAAATCTGAACGGAAATAAATAACAAATAAAAGGCGGAGCAAAATATGTCAATACAAAGTGAAGCGGCATTGGAAGCCGGACTTATCGCTACACTTCAGCAAATGGATTATGAGTATGTCCAGATTGCTGAAGAAGATAATCTTCAAGCAAATTTCAAACGGCAATTGGAGATACATAACCGTAAACGGTTGGCTGAATATGGTCGAACTGAATTTACGACAGAGGAATTTGAAAAGATTCTTATCTATCTTGAAGGCGGTACACGATTTGAAAAGGCGAAGAAACTACGCGACCTTTATCCGCTTGATACGGCAGACGGTAAACGTATTTGGGTGGAATTTCTCAATCGTCAACAATGGTGTCAGAACGAGTTTCAGGTTTCCAATCAAATAACGGTGGAAGGTCGAAAAAAATGTCGCTACGATGTGACTATTCTTATAAATGGTCTGCCATTAGTGCAGATTGAATTGAAACGCCGTGGCGTGGAACTCAAACAGGCGTACAATCAGATACAACGTTATCACAAAACATCTTTTCACGGATTATTTGACTACATTCAGTTGTTCGTTATTTCCAACGGCGTAAATACCCGTTACTTTGCAAATAACCCGAACAGCGGTTATAAATTCACGTTCAACTGGACGGATGCAGCCAATGTGCCGTTCAATGAACTGGATAAATTTGCTGCCGCTTTTTTAGAGAAATGCACTTTGGGCAAAATCATTGGCAAATATATCGTACTGCATGAAGGCGACAAATGCCTGATGGTACTCCGTCCGTATCAATTCTATGCCGTAGAGAAAATATTGGACAAGGTAAAAAACTCCAATGGCAACGGTTATATATGGCATACGACCGGAGCCGGAAAGACTTTAACTTCATTCAAGGCAGCACAACTCGTTTCCGAACTGGACGATGTAGATAAGGTTATGTTTGTGGTTGACCGCCATGACCTTGATACACAAACCCAATCGGAATATGAAGCCTTTGAGCCGGGAGCAGTGGATGGTACAGATAACACGGACGAACTTGTAAAGCGGTTACACAGCAACTCCAAGATAATCATCACTACTATTCAAAAGCTCAATGCCGCAGTCAGTAAGACGTGGTACAGCAATAAGATAGAATCCATACGCCACTCACGTATTGTAATGATATTTGACGAGTGCCACAGAAGTCACTTTGGGGAAAGCCACAAAAGAATAATGAAGTTCTTTGACAATGCCCAAGTGTTCGGATTCACGGGTACGCCCATCTTCACGGAAAATGCCGTGGACGGGCATACCACCAAAGAAATATTTGGCAATTGCCTGCACCAATATCTTATCAAGGATGCCATTGCCGATGAAAATGTACTGGGATTCCTTGTAGAATATTATCATGGGAACGAGAATGTAGAAGCGGGTAATGCCAACCGAATGGAGGAAATAGCCAAATTCATCCTTAATAATTTCAATAAGTCAACTTTTGACGGTGAGTTTGACGCCCTGTTTGCCGTGCAGTCTGTGCCGATGCTTATACGTTATTACAAGATATTCAAGTCTCTGAATCCGAAAATACGTATCGGTGCGGTGTTCACATACGCTGCCAACAGTAGCCAAGATGATGAACAGACAGGAATGAATACAGGACAGTATGTCAGTGAAAGTACAGGTGAAGCAGACGAGCTTCAAGCCATCATGGATGACTACAATGAAATGTTTGGCACAGCATATACTACCGAAAATTTCCGAGCCTATTACGATGACATCAATGAACGCATGAAAAAGAAGAAAGCGGACATGAAACCGCTTGATCTCTGCCTTGTCGTTGGTATGTTCCTTACTGGCTTCGATAGCAAGAAGCTAAACACACTCTATGTAGATAAGAATTTGGAGTATCACGGTCTGTTGCAAGCCTTTAGTCGTACAAACCGTGTTTTGAACGAGAAAAAGCGGTTTGGCAAGATTATATGCTTCCGTGATTTGAAAAGTAATGTTGATACAGCCATCAGGTTATTCAGCAATTCCAATAATCCGGAAGAAATAGTACGCCCTACGTATGAGGAGGTAAAAAAGGAATACCAGCAGTTAGCCACGGACTTCTTACAGAAATACCCGGAACCAAGCAGCATAGATTTGTTGCAAAGTGAAAAGGATAAGAAAGATTTTGTGTTGGCTTTCCGCGACATTATCCGTAAACACGCAGAAATTCAGATATATGAGGATTACAGTGATGAAGCGGACGACCTCGGTATGACCGAACAGCAGTTTATGGATTTCCGAAGCAAGTATCTTGATATTCACGATACATTTGTTCCTTCGGACATGCCTTCACCCTCTCCAAACAATGGTGATGAGACACCAAGTGATGAAAGGTTGGAAGATGTGGATTTCTGTCTTGAACTTCTTCATAGCGACATTATCAACGTGGCTTATATCCTTGAACTGATTGCCAATCTTGACCCATATAGTAAAGATTATGCAGAACGGCGCAAGAGTATCATTGATACGATGATTAAGGATGCCGAAATGCGCAATAAGGCGAAACTCATTGACGGTTTCATCCAAAAGAATGTGGATGAAGATAAAGAGAACTTCATGCTGCAACGGCAGAAGGCAGACGGTACAAGCGAACTCGAAGAACGATTGAATCGTTATATTTCCATTGAACGTGAAAAGGCGGTGAACTCATTGGCGCAAGATGAGGGACTTTCTTCTGATGTGCTTAACCATTATCTGAAAGAATATGATTACCTACAAAAAGAACAGCCTGAAATTATACAAAAGGCTTTGAAAGAGAAACATCTCGGTTTGATAAAGACCCGTAAGGCTCTGACACGAATAATGGATAGGCTACGTAGCATTATCAGAACTTTTAATTGGGATTAAGATTATGGATAAGATAAAAGAACCGGGGTATGTGTATATCTTGACTAATCCAAGTTTTCGTGAGGATTGGGTGAAGATTGGTAAAAGCTCCCGCCCCGTAGATGTACGCTCAAAGGAACTTGATAATACGGCAGTACCTTTGCCTTTTGAAATTTACGCGACAATTAGAACTGTAAAATACAATGATGTAGAGAAGCATGTCCACAAAATCATTGACCGTTTGACTGATTTACGTATTAGGCAAAATCGTGAATTTTTCAATGTCGCTCCGCAAATAGCATTGGATATCTTCTATGATATAGCAAAAATAATAGAGGATGCAGTAGTTACCGTTTATAAAGACAACAAGCCAATAGAAAAAGACGAAAAAACAAAAGAACAGACTGATAGCCATAAACGTACAGTTAAACGTGGACGCTTTAAGTTCAGTATGGTAGGCATAAAGATTGGAGAATACATTACCTTTGTACCCACAAACACAAAGGTAAAAGTAGCCAGTGACGATTCTGTTGAATATGAGGGTCGCATTTACAAACTCTCTCCTTTTGTCGGTACTTTAATGCCGGAAGATAAGAGAAACACATCCGGTGCTTATCAAGGAGCAAAATATTTTTCATATAAAGGAAAAGTATTAGACGATTTGCGTAGTGCAATAGAGAATGCAGAAACAGCATCAGAAGAAAACGATATAGATAACATAGAATAGAAAATTATATGAGCGAAGAATTACAACAAAAACTCCGTGACCAACTTTGGGAGGTTGCCAATAGGTTGCGCGGTAATATGTCAGCCAGTGATTTCATGTATTTCACATTGGGTTTTATCTTTTACAAATACCTGTCTGAAAAGATAGAAGCATACGCCAATAATGCTTTGGTGGATGACGGTGTATCGTTCAAAGATTTGTGGAATATGGAGGATGAAGATGCCGTTGAACTACAAGAGGAGCTGAAAAAGCAATGTTTGGAAGGTGTCGGTTACTTCATAGAACCGATTTATTTGTTTTCATCGGTAATAGATCGGATAAAAAGGAAAGAGAATATATTGCCAATACTTGAACGGTCGCTGAAACGTATTGAGGATAGTACATTAGGGCATGATAGTGAGGAAGATTTCGGCGGTCTGTTCTCAGATATAGACCTCGCTTCTCCAAAGTTGGGTAAGACGGCAGATGACAAGAATACGCTTGTCAGCAACGTCTTGTTGGCTTTGGACGATATAAAGTTTGGAGTGGAAGCATCTAATGAGATTGATATTCTTGGCGATGCCTACGAATATATGATTGGTCAATTTGCCGCAGGAGCCGGGAAAAAAGCCGGAGAGTTTTATACACCGCAAGAAGTCAGCCAAATATTGGCAGAGATTGTTTTTATTGGTCGCACACGGCTTCGCAATGTGTATGACCCGACTTGCGGTAGTGGTTCGTTGCTTCTTCGTGCGGCAAAGGTGGGTCATGCAGTGGACATTTATGGACAAGAGAAGAATCCGACCACTTACAACCTTGCCAGAATGAATATGCTGTTGCACGGCATCAGATTCAATAACTTCAAGATAGAAAACGGTGATACGCTGGAGTGGGACGCATTTGGCGATACGCAGTTTGATGCAGTCGTGGCTAATCCTCCGTTCTCCGCAGAATGGAGTGCTGCTGACAAATTCAACAATGATGACCGTTTCAGCAAGGCTGGACGACTTGCACCGAAAAAGACAGCCGACTATGCCTTTATCCTACACATGATTTACCACTTAAATGAGGGCGGCACAATGGCTTGTGTTGCACCTCACGGTGTACTGTTCCGTGGTAATGCTGAAGGTGTAATCCGTCGTTTTCTTATTGAAAAGAAAAACTATATTGATGCCATTATCGGTTTGCCTGCCAACATCTTCTATGGTACAAGCATACCGACCTGTATTCTTGTCTTTAAGAAATGCCGCAAGGAGGATGATAATATCCTGTTCATTGATGCAAGCAAGGAGTTTGAAAAGGTAAAGACTCAAAACAAACTTCGTCCGCAGCATATACAGAAAATTGTCGAAACCTATCGTGATCGCAAGGAAATAGAAAAGTATAGTCATCTTGCCACATTGCAGGAAGTCGCTGACAACGATTATAATCTGAATATTCCCCGATATGTTGATACCTTTGAAGAAGAAGCACCTATCGACATCAAGGCTGTAATGGCGGAAATTAAAGAACTTGAAGCTAAACGCGCCGAACTTGACAAGGAGATAGAGGGGTATTTGAAAGAGTTGGGGTTGGTTGAATAAAAGGAAGTGTAATGGCAAAGCGGTTTGAAATAAGAAACAGTACGGCAGAGTTCCTTATCTTCGCCATTGAAGATAAGGAAGATGGCATACAAGTGGTGTATCAGAATGAAACTGTCTGGTGTACGCAAAAAGCTATGGCAATCTTATTTGATTGCTCTACCGATAATATAGGTTTACATTTAAAGAACATATATGCCAGTCAGGAGTTGCAAAAAGATGCAACTACCGAGTTTTTCTCGGTAGTTCAAACGGAGGGTGAGCGTCAGGTAAATAGAAAAACGCTGTTTTACAACTTGGATGCCATTATCTCTGTGGGTTATCGTGTAAACAGTATCAGGGCTACACAATTCCGCCAATGGTGTACCTCTGTCATTCGCCAGTTCTCTATCCGTGGCTATGTGATAGACAAGAAACGTATGGAAAACGGCTCATTTATTGGCGAGGACTATTTCGAGCATTTACTGGCAGAAATCCGTGAAATCCGCCTTAGCGAACGCCGTTTCTATCAAAAACTTACGGATATTTATTCTACAGCCATTGATTACAATCGTGATGCACCTACCACACGGTTATTTTTCAAAAAAGTACAGAACAAAATGCACTATGCAGTGCACGGTCAGACAGCCGCAGAACTAATTGTGAATAGAGCCAATGCTGAAAAAGAACACATGGGACTGACTACGTGGGAAAATGCTCCTGATGGGAAAATAGTCAAGACCGATGTAAGTATTGCCAAGAACTATCTGAAAGGTATAGAGCTGGAAGATATGGGACGTTTGGTCAATGCCGTGTTGGATATGGCTGAACGTATGGCGAAGCGTCATATACCTATGACAATGGAGGACTGGGCAAAACGTATTGACATCATTCTTGAAGCCGGTGGCGATGCTGTCCTTCCAGATGCAGGTAAGGTTACGGCAGAATTCGCCAAGAAATTTGCCGAAACTGAATTTGAAAAATACCGTATCATCCAAGACCGTTTGTTTCAGTCTGACTTTGACCGATTAAATGACAATGATTTACCTTCACTTGATTTTAACGATTAAAATTGACAATTATGGCAGAAAATAAAGATAAGAAAGTCCTTAATGTTCCGGCTTTGCGATTCCCGAAGTTTAGTGGGGAGTGGAAGCGTGAAATTCTAAACGATGTCTGTACGTTTCATAATGGTCGTGCATATAAACAAAATGAGCTTTTATCAGATGGAAAATATCGTGTTCTTCGTGTTGGTAACTTCTTTACTAATGATTCATGGTATTATTCAGATTTGGAACTTGATGATGAAAAAGTTGCAGTAAACGGGGATTTGTTATATGCTTGGTCTGCTTCTTTTGGTCCTCGTTTTTGGACAGGCGAGAAAGTTATATATCATTATCATATTTGGAAAATTGATTCGTTCCAACAAGTTTCAAAAGAATTTCTGTTTTATTTTTTAGAACGGGACACAGAGAAAATAAAGAATGAAGTACAGGGTGGAACTATGGTTCATATTACAAAAGGAGATATGGAAAAGAGAGAAATTCTATATCCCTCTATTTTGGAGCAAAGCAAGATTGCTCGCTTATTATCTTTGCTTGATGAACGTATCGCTACCCAGAACAAAATCATTGAGAAACTGCAATCCTTAATCAAAGGAATTGCAGCACAATTTACACAGTCAGGAACTCCAAATGTACGCTTGTGTGATTGCCTTGAATGCCATTCGTCCACTTTGCAAGAAAATTGCGTGTCTGCAACTGGCTCATATCCTGTATATGGTGCCACTGGGCTTATTGGCTATACTGATAGCTATGCCCATAATGGTGAATCAATTTTAATAGTCAAAGACGGTTCTGGTGTTGGTTCTTTGTCGTATGTTAATGACCATTTTTCTGTAATTGGAACACTTAACTACTTAACACCCAAAGAAAAGTACTCATCCCTTTACCTATATTATGCACTTATGGCGTTCAATTTCACTCCATATATAACAGGGATGGCTATTCCTCACATTTACTTCAAAGATTATGGGAAGGCAAAATTATTCTGTCCATCCATTGAAAAGCAGATAAGGATTGCGTCATTGCTGCATAACATTGAGCAAAAGTTAGTTGTGGAACAAAACCTTATTATATCACTAAACGCACAGAAGTCTTACCTATTGCGTATGCTGTTTATATAAACATCGTGCGCAATAGATGTTGTTTCTGAATATTCAATAATTTCAAAAGTTCTTGTTCGACAAAAAGTTTCTTCTCAATAGAGGATGTGAGGTTTGTTATATTCTGTTGTTGTGCCATAGATGGTAATGGGCATTTGATATGATTGATGTCCTTAAGATATGCAGTTTTCATTGTTCCCTCTGTAACAATTCTGTTTACTTCTTTTGAAAAGTAAGAGGAAGACATCAACAAATACAAATATTCTACATTGATATTCGTATTCGGGACAATGCCCAATATACCTTGCTTGGTACAAATGGGGTATTCATTTATAGATATTGCTCCTATTGTCGCACCATTAGAATATATAACAGAATGCGATGGGATAAGCCACGCTGATGATTTTTGCATACCCAGTTCTGTTATAAAGTCCTTATTACTTGTCAGATATTTACAGGATAAATCTTCAATTTTAATAAATGGAATTGTACCTCCTAAATAATACTCATTTACCGATGTCGTAGGAGTACCACCTTCACCAGCTTTTATATAGAAAGAAGAAAAAGGGTATAATTTTCCTTTCAGAAGAACAGTCATCAATTCGTCAACAATTCCTTTGATTAAGGAATGTAATACGGCAATGTCCGCAATTAGAAAAAGGGTATTCACTTTATTGAAAAATGAACATACAGAAAGTTGCGAGATTAATCAACTGTTAGCTTATGAACAACCTAATACATACATTGTTGTCAATGATGAATACTCTGCGGACACGACATTAACTCCGGTTTTAACAGCGAATAAAGGTTTTGTTTTGGGATATACAGACGAGGATTTTGGTATATATCAAAAGGGCGAGTGTATAATCTTTGATGACTTCACAATGGATGCAAAATATGTATCATTCCCTTTCAAAGTAAAATCTTCAGCAATAAAGATACTTACTGCAAAACTTAACGTAAATCTTCGGTTTATGTTTGAATATCTCTCATATTTAGGACTTAAATCCGAAGAGCACAAAAGGCATTATATTTCAGAAATAGCGTCACTTGTTATTGAACTACCTTCAAAAGAAAAGCAAAACAGAATTGCCAATCTAATGACTTCATTGGATAATAAATTGGTTCTTGAAGAAAAAGTAAAGGCAAAATATGAGGATAAAAAACAATACTTGCTCTCGCAAATGTTTATATAAACATCTGTGAGAGCAAGTACTGCTTCTGTTTTGAATACTCTGTGAGTAAATTATTATGTATAGCTAATAGTTCATGTAATCTTCTGAAAACAATGGATATTCTTTTTTGTTCTTCAAGCTTAGGCAAACAGATTTGAATATTTCCCATTGTATTATTCATTAGTTTGGGATTAGCTAAGTTTACCGAAACATATTTCTTTGTTGCTTCAGCTAAAACCAAAGAAACAAAATGAGTGTCAAAGCCTTTTTTAAGTTTTAATAAGCCACAAACATTTGTGCAATTAAATCTCCCATTACGATAAAATACTGTTCCTGCATTTGCACCATCAGTTGTCCAACTGATATATTCACCCTCAAACATATAATCATCAAGGTAGCCCATAATACCCTCGTTTGATGTTTGAGAAGAATATACAGGATATGTAGGATTCTTTTGTTGACTAATTTCAACAGAGCTAATAACCCTACCACGTCCTATTATGGCTATATCTTTAATCCTAAATTGTTCCCAAGAATCAGAGTGGAGCATTTTCAAACTAATTGCGGACTTTAGTTTTTTCAAATCCTCAATGATTTTGTTTTGGGTAGCTATGCGTTCATCTATTAACCTTAGCAAAGTTGCAATCTTTTGCTGCTCGCTCCTACTTGGCAGTCCAACAAAGATTTCTGAAAAATTCTTCGTACTTATAGAGTATATTTTTGTTCCTTGCGCTATGCGCCGTATTTGATTGTGAAATATTGTAGAGGAAAAGCAATAACCAAGAAACCCTTTAGCCGTCTGTCCATTGTTGTTACGCCCATGAATTGTGTGAAGCCCACATACAACTTTTTTGTCGCCTAAGTTGTAAAATTCAACAACTTTAGCGACTTCATTTGTGTCTTCTGATGCGTCTGCAAAAGCAATATCACCCTCCTTGCACAATTCATATTTTTTAGGTACATTACCATCTTTGATGCTTGGCAATTTATCCTTTGTCAAATCTATCAAGGTAGAAAGCCCAACATGGATTAAGCCGTAATGTAAGTTATATGGCTCATTTGGCTCGTATTCTAATTGTTCCCAGCTAAGAGAATTTGTGGAATAAAAATCAAGCAAGTCTGAAACTTTAATGCGTTTCCACTCTTCCGTAAACTCCGGGAATCGTAAAGCCGGAACTAATCACATTATCTTTCTCTAATTATAAGAACCAATTATTTAGAAATCATGATTCACAAAACAGTTAGAGAAATTGCAGGAGCTTGGAAAGAATACAAGCGTCCTTATGTGAAGCAGTCCACGATGGCAGCTTATGTGTTAATTTTGGAAAACCACATTCTTCCGTGTTTGGGAGATAAGGATTCCCTTTACGAACAAGAGGTACAGGCTTTTGTCTTGCAAAAGTTGGAAAAAGGTTTGAGTATTAAAACGATTAAGGACATTCTGATTGTCCTTAAAATGGTGATGAAATTCGGGGTCAAGAATGAGTGGATGAACTATTACGAATGGGACATAAAATATCCTACGTCTACCGGTAATAAAGAACTGGAAGTGTTATCTGTAGCCAATCACAGAAAGATTCTGAGCTATATCCAAAGTCATTTTACATTTACCGGGCTTGGCATTTATATTAGTCTTAGTACCGGACTACGTATCGGAGAAATATGTGCCTTAAAATGGAGCGACATCAATGTCATTGACGGTACTATAACGGTCAGCCGCACTATCGAGCGTATCTATATCATTGAAGGTGAGAAAAAGCATACAGAACTTGTTATCAACACACCCAAAACCAAAAACTCCTGCCGGGAAATACCTATGAGCAAAGAATTGCTTGCAATGATAAAACCGTTGAAAAAGGTACTCAATGACGATTTTTATGTACTTACCAACAACGAACGTCCGACAGAGCCACGCACGTATCGTAATTATTATAATAATCTGATGGTGAAGCTTAACATACCTAAATTGAAGTATCATGGTCTGCGTCATAGCTTCGCCACACGTTGCATTGAAGCTGGGTGTGACTATAAAACCGTAAGTGTATTGTTGGGGCACTCAAATATCTCAACCACGCTTGACCTTTATGTCCATCCTAATATGGAGCAGAAAAAGCGTTGCATCACCAAAATGTTCAAGTCATTGGGGAAATAGTACGTTTGTATGTATATAGTGGATAAGTGAAACATTAGGCTTTCCGACTTTGGAGAGGAAGCCCGGCGGCAAGGATTTTGAGTGTAACCCGAAAGGTTTTGAGAAACTCAAAACATACCTTGCTGCTTCCACTTTTCGAGAGTAACCGAAAAGCCTTTGAGTAACTCAAAGGACACCTTGCTGATTTCTCGTGAAATCAATAATCCGTCAGCAAACGGATTGGAGTTTGTGCTGTTATTCCGGCTTTCAAAGCATCGTTTCCCAATGCCTATATTGTCCCCAAAAAGAATAGGAAAAGGAGGTGCACAGGTTGCAGCCTTAGTTGAGAATGTAGGGAACGAAAGTCTGATATTCACTCTCCTGAAATGTGAATAATAGCGTCAATTCGATGCTAAAATGTGCCAATCGCAGTCAAAATTCGCCTTAAACCAATAAAGATATGCAATTTAGGGTAAAAACTTCTTCGCCTATTTACAAACCTAACGAACCAATGGTTTTCAAAAACGATGACTGGCAGAAGCGAAAATTCAGAATTTTTATTCTATACGGGTTTGCAGCAATAAAGTTTCAATGATACGCTGATTTACTGTTGTGCTGTTGTACTGTCGTACTGGTTTACAACAGCAAAACTTCAAATAAAAGTATCAGCAATGAAGTGCGGATTTAGAGAAGTGGAGTTTGGATGATGTAAATCGGTAGCACAATGGGGCCACCTATCAATATAGCAGTGAAGCAACAAAGGACTGGCACAATAAACTTATTCCGATTGGTATATCCTACTGTTTGTTGAATTGTCAATCAGTTTAGTATCAAATTCTCATGAATAGAAACTATAACCTCTAATCTTATTGTCCACAAATGAGTAAAGATACACCGATAATTTCACAGAAGATATATCCGATTCGAAATAAACAGATAGTTCAAATTTTATTAGGAAGACACACAAACCACTTCATAATCATTTTTTGGGCTATTGCCCAAGTATCTTGCTTTTTTGTATTACCTTTGCACTCGCCCAATTAAACGAAACAATATGAATCCCTTTTCAGTGCGTAACCTGTAGCCAGTCGGGTTAAGGTTGTTTCAAACCTTTGGGCACGGGCTGGATAGGGATTCGTTCGATTTTATTTTAAATATCATGGAAAAAGTAAAGTTCCAACAGGTTAATTTGGAAGACCCGTTCTTCACAAGTCTGAAAGAAGATTACAACGGATTTGAGGACTGGTTCCAACGCAAGAGCGACAGCGATGCTTACATCCAGAAAAAAGACGATGGTGAATTGGAGGCTTTTCTCTATCTTAAAATTGAGGAAGGAGTCGTTGAGGATGTAAGTCCCAAACTGCCTGAAGGCAAGCACCTGAAAGTGGGGACATTCAAGATTGACGCCCATAATACAAAATTGGGCGAGTATTTCATCCAGATGATTATGCGCGTGGCTGTCTACGAGCAAGTGGGAGACATTTATGTCACGATATTCGAGAAGCACGAAGGGCTGGTGAACTTGCTCAAGAGATACGGCTTTGAACTACGAGGCACCAAGGGAAATCCCGAAAATCCGGAGAGCGTATATGTCAAGTCGATGACTGCTGTCAGTGATGATTTATGCAAGTGTTTCCCTTTCGTGCACACCAATGGCAAGAATAAATATATGCTATCTGTATATCCTGATTATCACACGCCTCTATTCCCTGATTCCATTTTGAATACAGAGCAACGGAACAGGGATGCGCTGATAAAAGATGTTTCCCATACTAATAGCATCCACAAGATTTATCTGTGTCGAATGGATGGCGTTGAGCAGTTGGTTCCTGGTGACATCCTTGTCATCTATCGTACTAATGATGGCCAAGGACCTGCATACTATAGGAGCGTGGCAACCTCCATTTGCGTAGTGGAAGAAGTAAAGAGACCCAGTGATTTCAAAAATTTGAATGAATTTATCAAATATACGAATGCTTATAGTATCTTTGATGAGAAAAAATTAAGAGGTTACTATTTTAATCACAAAACAGTCATTATAAAAATGACCTATAATGCGCCGTTCAACCACCGTCTTAACCGTCAAGAACTGATTAATGGCGTTGGATTATCCACAACTCAATATTGGGGATTTTTCCAGCTGACGGACAAGGAATTTAATGATATAGTAACAAGAGGACAGATAGATGAAAGTATTATTGTCGATTAAACCGGAATTCGTCCACGAGATATTCCAAGGACGGAAAAAATATGAATATAGGAAAAGCATATTTACCAGGCACGTCACCAAGGTTTTGGTCTACTCCACAAAGCCTGAGGGGATGATTGTCGGCGAATTTTCCATAAAGGCTGTGCTTCAATCCACGCCCAAAGAGTTGTGGGAAAGGACCCGTGAAGATTCGGGCGTATCCAAGCAATACTTTGACGAATATTTCGAAGGTCGTGACACGGGATATGCTTTGCAAATAGAGAATCCAGTGTTATACAGGAAACCGGTGAATCCATTTGAAATGTTTGATTCCTTCGTCGCTCCTCAGTCGTTTCGGTATATTAGGGAAAGGGAGTTGCAACAAGCTATTGATTTTGCTACATTATGAAATGGAACATCCTGTTATGACGGCATTCATACCGTTAGATAAAGATGATAAGGTATAGTTGAAATAATGTAGAATTATCCATAAAGATAGCGGAACCATGGGAGAAGTTTCGCTATCCTTTTTTAGTATTTTACTAGACTTCTTTAATGGCAAGCTTGACAAGTATCATTCTTTGCTCCTTTGTTTATTGCGATTATCCATATACAAATATAGACCTTTCATAAAAAATCAAGAAGAGAAATATCTTTTCAGAGGAATAGTTTTGGTAATAAGGGTAGAAAATATTACTTTTGCAAATGAGAAAAGCGTTCTATTGATTAGTGCAGAACATTGCAAAATATAGAAGCCCGCTGGTTTCCATATCGTTACCTGTCAAGCTGATAATCTTTAGAAGTTTCTTGTTTTCAATGAGTAAGAAGAAATGATATGTCTTGCAACGTGTGTGGTCAGGTTCTTTCTGATATTGCACAGGTCAGCGATTTCCTTCAAATAACTGTTCATGCGTTGATTGCATATGACAGGCAGGCAGAGGCTTTTTTTCCGGCATATGGGATGTTCTTCGTATTTTTTGAGGATGGCAAGCGGAACCGGCAGCAGGGGGATGTTGCAGACAGAAGATGCCCGGTGTCTGCGCTCCAGTTTTACACGTCCTTTTCTGATCCACCAGTCACCGTTGTTGTCCTGTACGAGGTTGTCTTTTGTCAGTGTGGACACATCGGCGAAGGCCAGCCCGGTGAAGGCGGCGAAGACAAAGATGTCGCGTACCAGTGCCAGTCGGGGGATGGTGAATTCTTTCTCCATGATGCTTTTCAGTTCCGGATAGGTCAGGAATACGGGATCGGTTTCGTCCTGTGCCATCTTGTATCCGTAGAACGGATCCTTGCGCATCCATTCTTTGGCCAGGGCCATGTTTGTAATACGCTTGAAGCATTTCATATAACGGACAATGGTGTTCCGGCAAAGGCCGGCTTCCGTTTTCAGGAAAAGGTCAAACGTGGCAATAAAATCGGAATTCAATTCATGGAACGTAATGTCTTCTTTCCCGTAAAAGTCAGGAATGGCCTTTTGCAGCTTTTTCATCACGTTGATGTAACGGTTGATGGTTACAGGCGCATAATCTATGTTTACTGCCTTTTTCATTTTTTCTATTTCTTCGTTCATTGTACCGAGCAGGGTACGCATTTCCGTCTCTTTTCCGAATACCCGTTTCAGAAGAAGTTTGGGCGTGATCAGTGCAAGTTCGAGCATCAGTTCCTTGTGCTTCTGCAAAGCCAGGGCACTGAGTTCTGCGATGTAGGCGTTCAGTTCTTTGGCAGTCCTGTCCTTTCCCTTGCTGCATCCTTTGGCGGAATCCCATTGTTTTGGCAGAACGCTCCGCTGTATTCTGGCCTCTTCGTAATGCCCGTCAATGGTTATACGCATAAGAATGGGTGCCTCACCGTTTTTCAGAAGTTTTGTCTTCAGAATGAAGAACAGGATGTTCATTGTTCCTTGTTTCATACTCGTTTCCTTTTAGTTGTTGGACATGTTTTATTTTGTCAACCGGAAAGGGGTGGAAGGGACGTCTTTTCGGTGGTTTTTTTATTTGAAGGATATGAAAACCACCGAATTTTTCCGGGAAAACCATCGGAATAGGAAAAACGGAATTTCCTTTGGAAATTTATATTTCCGGGATACGGCGTTTTTTTCTTTTCGTCCGATCTCTTTTTCACCACATTCAAGCAGGTCTGCAAAAGTACTCTTTAGCGCCTGAAAGATGATTGTGTAAATAGTTGAAAATAAGTGAAGTATAAAGCTGGTGGTGGTTTTTTAAAAGGGGGTGTGAAAAACCACCGAATGGGACATTTTTAAATTCTTAAATCTGCATTTTTTTGTAGGTGACAGAAATAAAAAAAATCCCCGAAATTGCTGAATTTCAGAGGATTTCAAGAGTGAAAAGTTCTTTCGAGTGGTGCCACCAGGAATCGAACCGGGGACACAAGGATTTTCAGTCCTTTGCTCTACCAACTGAGCTATGGCACCATTGTTTCTTGTTTGCGGTTGCAAAGATAGATAAAGTTTTCTAATCTTGCAAATATTATATAAAGAAAAAATGCTGATAATAAATAAAATGCTTATTATCAGCATTTTGTAGTAGGAATTATTTTTCTTTTAATGGATTCCAACCTTGTGCTTTTAACTCAAATTCTTGTCCGTCGCGAGTGACGAGGGCGCAACCCAACTCCGGTTTGGTGATGTGCCCAATGACTTTTACGCCTTTCATGGTCGAAACCTTTTCGTGATCAGTCAAGGGAACAGTGAAGAGGAGTTCATAATCTTCGCCACCATTTAATGCACAGGTAGTGACATTCATATTGAGTTCTTCTGCCATTACAGCCGTCTGATAGTCAATGGGAATACGCTCCTCATAAACGCGGCAGCCGGTATCGCTTTGTGAACAAATATGCAATAGTTCGGAAGAAAGTCCGTCCGAAATATCCATCATGGCAGTCGGTTTTACTCCTGCTTGGGCAAGTTCTTCAATGATATCTTTACGCGCCTCCGGTTTAAGTTGGCGCTCTAATATGTACTCCTTGCCGGAGAAATCGGGATTGGCTTCTTTTTGGTCTTGGAACACCGCTTTTTCGCGTTCCAGCAGTTGCAGACCCATATAGGCGGCCCCTAAATCACCACTGACGCAAATCAAATCTGTGTCATGCGCTCCATTGCGGTAAACCACTTTGTCTTTGTCAGCCTCGCCAATGCAGGTGATACTGATTGCCAATCCTGTGACTGATGATGTGGTATCTCCTCCCACAATATCTACATTGTGTAGTTGGCAGGCCAGCTTCAAACCATCATAAAACTGCTCTAAATCTTCTATGCAGAAGCGTTTGGATACAGCTAGCGATACTGTTATCTGCTTGGGAGTTCCATTCATGGCATAAATGTCTGAGAAGTTTACAATGGCTGATTTATATCCAAGATGCTTTAATGGTGTATAAATCAGGTCAAAGTGTACTCCTTCCATCAGAAGATCGGTAGTAACCAATACTTCTTTGTCCTTAAATTCGAGGACGGCTGCATCGTCTCCCACACCGTATTTGGTTTCGGGATTCTTTAGTTCAATATTCTGAGTCAGATGTTTGATGAGGCCGAACTCCCCCAAGGTTGCAATTTCTGTTCTATTTGTTTCTTGCATATTCTTTTTTTAAGCTCTGTTAATGAGTTCGCGCATAATGGTTGTCATCCGTGGCTGTGCTTCATCTGCCGCCTTTTGGACTTCTTCGTGGGAAACCTCCACTATCTTGCCTTCCACGCCGAGGTCGGTGATAACTGAAACTCCAAACACTTTAATGCCGCAATGATTTGCAACAATAACTTCGGGGACAGTAGACATGCCCACAGCATCAGCTCCCAGGATATGGAACATTTTATATTCTGCCGGAGTTTCAAAAGTCGGTCCTTGTGTACCGATATATACACCTTGCTGCACTTTGATGCCTTTTTCTTTGGCTATTTCCAATGCTTTGTTGATAAGCTCTTTAGAGTAGGCTTCGCTCATGTCCGGGAAACGGGGACCATATTCGATATTCTTTCCGTGCAGCGGATGTTCGGGGAAGAAGTTGATATGATCTCTGATAATCATTAGGTCACCGATTTCAAAAGCAGGATTAGTTCCGCCGGCAGCGTTGGATACAAATAGTGTTTTGATACCTAATTCGCGCATTACACGTACCGGGAAAGTAACTTCTTTCATTGAATATCCTTCATAGAAATGGAAACGTCCCTGCATGGCCATGATGTCTTTGTCTCCCAATTTGCCAAAGATTAGTTTGCCACTGTGACCTTCTACTGTTGATACGGGAAAATTAGGAATGTCTTTATAACTTATTTCATATTTATCGGTAATTTCGTGTACCAAACTTCCTAGACCTGTGCCCAAAATAATTGCTGTCTCGGGATTAGTATGCATCTTTTCTTTCAGAAAGGCTGCGGTTTCTTGGATTTTTTCTAACATATTCGGTTATATTTAAGTTGAATAATTCTTGTTGGTCATGTAAAAAGCTCACCTCTATCGGGAGTACATAGATAAATGGTTTGATGCTTTCGTCCAGCAATGGATGGGATGACAGTCTCACCGCATCCTTTTCTGTGGTGATAATCATTCGTTTGCCTTCCGGCAGTTGTCTGAAACGGCTTTTTATGATTTCCATGTTTTGGGGTGTGAAGTCATGGTGGTCACTAAATGTCAATGGATTAATATGTTCGTTATAAGGGCTTAAGTCATGGATTAACTTAGCCGGAGATGCAATTCCGGTAACGAGCAATATATGTATATCTTTATGAATGTTGGAGATTGGATACTCTTTTCCCTGTCGGGTGATAGGGTATAATTTGCCATAATTCAGGGTTGTGAAGTAAAGTTGTTGATAAGGATATAATCCCATCTGTTTACGCAACACCCGCACATCCATAGGAGTTATATCCTTGGGACATTTGGTTATTATCACGATATGAGCACGGTTCTTGCCTTTTTCGGGTTCGCGCATTCGTCCTGCCGGTAATAAAGCATCTTCGCAGATAGGTCGGTGATAGTCCACTAGAAGAATATTCATTCCCGGTTTCACATAGCGATGCTGAAAAGCATCATCCAATATTACGACTTCGGTTCCGGGGGCGGTATATCCGTTGCATAGCTCCTCGATACCGTGACAACGGTCACGGTCTACTGCCATATAGATATCGGGAAATTTCTGTTTCATTTGAAATGGCTCATCACCTATGATATTTACGGGAGTATTCGGTTGGGCCAATACGAAGCCTTTTGATTTTCGTTTATACCCCCGGCTTAGGACTGCCACTTTATAATTGGGTTTCAATAACTTTATCAGATATTCGGTATGAGGCGTCTTTCCGGTACCTCCTACGGTAATGTTGCCTACCGAGATTACCGGAATATCAAAGCTCTTTTCTTTGTATATTCCCCAATCAAATAGTCTGTTACGTATCCATACGCCGGCTCCGTAAAGCCACGAAACCGGGTATAGCCACTTATGTATTTTGATAAAGTTATTCTCCATTAAAAGTTATTTAATATTCAATTCGAATGGCATACGTGCCTGTACAGGATTGATTTCTTTCAGGTTTTGTAATATTTCGAAATAGCTGTAGAAACTGCCCATATATTCTTTCATCTGACTGTTGACATAGTGCTTGCGCTGGCTGTTCAGTAGATTCATGAAGAGACTTTCTTTTTCAGGATAACTGATAATAGTGTAGTTCTCTACGTTTGCTCGTTTTGCGGCTGCTGCTAATGCGTCATCTATGCCTCCCAATTTATCTACTAACCCCAAGCCGACGGCCATTTCGCCCGTCCACACTCGTCCTTCAGCTATTTTTTCAATATCTGCTGCTGACATATTTCTTCCTTCGGCACAACGGTTTACGAATAACTTATACCCGTTGTTGATATAATTTTGAAGTGCTTCCTGTTCGGCGTTGTTGAACGGACGCGTTGCGAGTGGACCGAAACCGGCTCCCATATCGGCCATTTTATTAGTTTTTACTACATCGAAATCCAGCCCTAGTTTGTCTTTGAATAACTTCTCTCCCGAAGGAATCATTCCGAAGATACCGATGGAGCCGGTTAGAGTTGTCGGGTCTGCAAAGATAGAATCTGCGGCGCAAGAGATGTAATAACCGCCTGATGCTGCATAATCCCCCATAGAGACGATAACCGGTTTCTTTTCTTTCAGGCGTACTACTTCGCGCCATATCTGTTCGGAAGCATAAGCACTTCCCCCCGGAGAGTTTACGCGCAGAACAACTGCTTTTACATTGTTGTCATCGCGCAACCTGCGTAAGTCCCGTGTCATCTTCTGACCGTCAATGACTTCTTCGGTAGAATTGGAGGAAGCAGCATCTAAAATCTCTCCTGATGCATAATATACGGCAACAACGTTTCCACTTTTATCCTTGGGGACATTCTTTTTTACATTTATCATATCTTCAAGGAAAAGGCTGTTTAAGCTCTGGTCTTCTTTCCGTCCGGTCAGTTGTTTCAAATAAGCGATCATTTCGTCTTTATATAACACTGAGTCGGCCAGTCCGCATTTGATATATTCTTCTGCCTGACAGAGATCCATGCATTGGTCTGCATAAGCATTAAGTGAGTCTTTAGAAATGTTGCGTGACACTGAAACATCATCTAATAATTGATTCCATATAGAGTTTAAGAATACGGTGACTTGCTCACGGTTGGCGGGGCTCATTTCGGTAGCGATAAATGGTTCTACAGCCGATTTATAAGTGCCTACCTTGAAAACCTGTACATCAATGCCCAGTTTATCCAGTAAATCTTTAAAGAAGACAGGTTGGGATGCCAGCCCGTGCCATGAAATGTTTCCTTGAGGATTGATGATTACCTTATCTGCAACACTTGCCAGATAATACATACCTTGTGTATATTGGTCTGCGTATGCTACGATAAATTTACCGCTTTCCTTGAAGTCTTGAAGTGCGTTGCGTATTTCTTCCAATGATGCAAAAGAAGTAGCCAGATAAGATGGTTGGATATAGATGCCTTTAATCTTGTCGTTTTCTTTGGCTTTTTTGATGGAGGATAAAATGTCATTTAGTCCATAAGAACCATTGTCGTCTCCCATTATCTGTTGAAATGGGTTTTCCTGTACACGTTCTGATAAGTTGCCTTTCAAGTCAAGAACGAAGACCGAGTTGTCTTTTACTATGGTTTCAGAGTCTGATGAGGCTACCATGCCTACTACTGTGATAAGGCCCAGTATGGTGAGCACTATACCTGCTAAAATGACGCCTATCAAACTAGCCAATGTAAATTTAAGAAAATCTTTCATTGAATGTGTTGTTTATAATGTTAATAATTAGCTAACAAAAATAGTTGATTGTATTGAAAAAAGCAAAGAAAGTGAACTTCTTTTGCTGTATGCTTGTTTATATAGGTAAAATAACTCATAATAAATATGCTAAATATGACAAAGAAATTCAAGGATGCTATAAAGAGCCGCCGTACTTTTTATCAGATAGACAATAAATCCACGTTGTCTGAAAAAGAATTGTTGGATTTGATTCGTTTTGCTGTCGAATATGTCCCTTCAGCATTCAATTCACAAACCACACGTGTTGTTTTATTAACAGGTGAAGCTCATCAAAAGTTGTGGAATATCGTAAAAAATACTTTGCGTAAGCGGATTTCTGCGGAAGCTTTTGCTAAAACGGAACAGAAAATAGATGGTAGTTTTTCTTGTGGATATGGAACGATTCTATATTTTGAGGATATGTCTGTTGTTCATGCTTTGCAGGAACAGTTTCCCACTTATAAAGATAATTTCCCTGTTTGGGCGGAGCAGGCCGATGCTATGCATCAATTTGTCATTTGGACTATGTTAGAGGATGCCGGAATGGGAGCTTCTCTGCAACATTATAATCCGTTGGTAGATGATGAAGTGCGTGCAGCATGGAATTTGCCTTTGCATTGGAAGTTAATAGCACAGATGCCTTTCGGAGTTCCTGTGACCCGGCCCGGATCGAAAGAAGTGATGCCTTTGGATGAGCGTGTATTTGCTTTTAACGACTAAATTTTTCTTATTCTGCTTGGCTCGTTAGGGGAAAATCAGCATCTTTGCGTATTATAAATACAAAGATGCATTATGAAAAAACTTTTATCGCTTCCTCCTAATTTGGTGGAATTTTTTTATGATATAGAAAAGGCTGATCGTGATGAATGGTTTTGTACTTCCGATCCTATTGGTAGTAAATTGGGGTCGGGAGGAGGAACGGCTTGGCTGCTTGAGGCATGCAAACAACATATTGCGCCCGATAAAGACTTTTTGGAATGGCTGAGGGAAGAAAAAAGAATATTGTTGCATGCCGGCGGACAGAGTCGGCGTTTGCCCGGATATGCTCCGTCAGGTAAAATATTAACGCCTATTCCTGTCTTTAGATGGGCGAGGGGGCAGCGCTTGGAACAAAATCTGCTCTCACTTCAGCTTCCTTTATATGAACAAATAATGGAGAAGGCTCCGGCTTCTCTGCGCACATTGATAGCCAGCGGAGATGTGTATATACGTGCGGGTCAACCTCTTCAGGATATTCCTGATGTTGATGTTGTGTGCTATGGGCTTTGGGTGGACCCCAATTTGGCAAAGAATCACGGGGTGTTTGTTTCTTCGCGTAGCAATCCCGATAAATTGGACTTTATGCTTCAGAAACCTTCGGTCGAGGAGTTGGGAAAACTGATGCAAACTCACTTGTTCCTGATGGATATCGGTATTTGGTTGCTGAGTGATCGGGCTGTTGATTTGTTGATAAAACGTTCTAAAAAAGGAGGTGAACTCTCATATTACGATATGTATTCCGAGTTCGGACTGACCTTGGGTGAACATCCGCGTATTGCAGATGAAGAATTGAATGGGTTGAGTGTGGCTATCCTGCCGTTGCCCGGAGGTGAGTTTTATCATTATGGAACAAGCAGGGAATTAATCTCTTCCACGTTGGCTGTTCAGAATTTGGTGAACGACCAGCGTGAAATCATGCATCGTAAGGTGAAACCTCATCCGGCTATGTTTGTGCAGAATGCTGATGTCGCATATCGTCTTACTGCTGACAATTCTGAAATCTGGATAGAAAACAGCTGTGTGGGCAAGGAGTGGAACATCCATCGACAGACAATAATAACAGGGGTTCCGACTAATGACTGGAAACTCAATGTGCCGTCGGGGGTATGTATTGATGTGGTGCCTTTGGGAGAGGCTGAGTACGTAGCTCGCCCCTATGGATTTAATGATACCTTTAAAGGAGCATTGACAGAGGAAAGGACTATTTATCAGGGAATTTCGGTGCGTGAATGGCTTTCTTGTCGCAAAGTAGCAGTTGAAGAGATAGACGGTGCTCACGATTTGCAGGCTGCCCGTTTGTTTCCTGTTTGCTCTACAATAGAAGAGCTGGGGCTGGTAATGCGTTGGATGATTTCCGAACCCGAACTTCAGGAAGGTAAGGAAATATGGAAACGTTCTCGCCGGTTGTCGGCCGATGAGATTTCCGCTTATGCCAATCTTCGTCGTTTGGCTGCCCAGCGTGATTCCTTTCGGGTTATGAACTGGCCTGTGTTGGCTCGTAATTATGAACGTAGTGTTTTTTATCAGTTGAATTTGGATGATGCTGCTCATGAATTTGCCATTCATCATTTGGAATTGCCGGATGCATTGCCGCTTTCTGAGCCATTGATGACCCGGATAAGCGACAATATGTTTCGGGCCAGGGTGCAGCAGTTCAGTGGTAAAACCTATACGGAGTATGAAAGAAGGGCCTTTGGGTTGATGCGTGAAGGTTTGACGGCAGCTGCATTGGCAAAAAAACAGCAGCCTCATTTATCGGTTTATTCCGATCAGATAGTATGGGGAAGGAGTCCGGTTCGTATTGATTTGGCAGGCGGATGGACAGATACTCCTCCTTATTGTTTGAATGAAGGCGGAAATGTAGTGAATATTGCTATTGAACTGAATGGACAGCCTCCGTTGCAGGTTTATGTAAAGCCTTGTAAAGAATATAAGATTATTTTACGTTCTATAGACTTGGGAGCAATAGAAACTGTTACTACCTATGAAGAACTGAGTGACTTTATGCAAGTTGGTTCTCCTTTTTCTATTCCTAAAGCGGCTTTGGTGCTGGCCGGTTTCCAGCCGGAATTCTCGGCAGATGTTTATGTTACATTGGAGGAGCAGCTCAAGGCGTTTGGCTCAGGTATTGAAATCACGTTATTGTCGGCTATTCCTGCAGGTTCCGGTTTGGGTACTAGTTCTATTTTAGCTTCTACGGTGCTTGGCGCGGTATCCGATTTCTGTGGCTTGAAGTGGGATAAGAATGAAATATGCAACCGTACTCTGATTTTGGAACAATTGCTTACTACGGGAGGTGGTTGGCAAGACCAATATGGAGGTGTCCTTCGTGGTGTTAAGCTTCTTCAAACTCATGCCGGTATGGAGCAAAGTCCGTTGGTTCGTTGGTTGCCTGATTATTTGTTTACGGGTAGTGAATATCAGAAGTGTCATCTGTTGTATTATACCGGTATCACTCGCACTGCTAAGGGAATTTTGGCTGAGATTGTACGTAGTATGTTCCTTAACTCTACAGAACATCTTGCACTGTTGGGAAGCATGAAGAGTCATGCATTTGATTTATATGAAGCTATCCAACGTGGAAACTTCGATGAAATGGGGCGTTTGGTGGGTAAAAGCTGGAAGCAGAATCAGGCTCTTGATTCGGGAACTAATCCTGCGTCGGTTGAGGCTATCATTCGTAAGATTGATGATTACTGTTTAGGTTATAAGTTGCCTGGAGCAGGTGGAGGAGGTTATCTTTATATGGTAGCCAAAGACCCCGAAGCTGCCGTTAAAATCAGAGCAATATTGACTCAAAATCCGCCTAACAGTTGTGCTCGTTTTGTTGATATGACATTGTCTGACAAAGGATTGCAGGTTAGTCGCAGTTAGACTGGTAAGTTGTATGGCTGGGTAATTGCCTTTTGATATTTTCTTTGGGAGTGTGTCAAAACGTGGATAATGCTGTCGTTTAGTTTGTAGGGACGAGGTTTGCTCGTCCGAAAACAGTTTACTTTGTGTTTTCGGGCAGGCAACCCCTGCCCCTACAGCTGAGATTGGATAGGCCGGGTTAGTTTT
>ERZ780202.296-NODE-296-length-38344-cov-3.448536_pt1 | contig 38344 bp, 26 predicted proteins | sample MGYA00510978_ERZ780202 | MGnify/ENA primary metagenome ERZ780202 (study PRJEB29588, sample SAMEA2155689) | human gut metagenome | biome: human gut; feature: human-associated habitat; material: faeces | place: Denmark | collected 2008/2010 ...
AAAACAGATTTTTCATAATCTATTAAAATGTATCTGAGGTACAAACAAAAGCAAAGTGAATAATACGCAGTTGAAGGTGCGAAATATTCAAGCAAAATATTTTTGTGCATTTTTCTGTATTTGTTCATTTATAGTTCATATTAATATTCTCAAATATCTTGTAATATACATCCATATAATATTCTATATAAGTTATTTTTTATGCTCTCAAATCATTCTAAACAAATTATGAAATATATATTCTTTCAACATGAACACAGTTATATATTTTTTGATTTACCAATACATTGGTATGAATATATAAATATACCAATTCAACATAATATAACATAACATATATTAAACATATATTGATAAATAATATTAATCAGAAACCTTGAAAATACTGGTGTGATGGAATTTTTGTAAGTAACTAAGTTTACATACACAGGTTTTTTATTTAATTTTATATGTATTTTTTTTATTAAAAAAGGGATAATTATTTATAAAAAAGATAATTTAATTAAGTATATTAGTTTTTTTATTTCATTCATATGTATTTTATATTATAATTTTGGTTGAAAAGTTTCTACATGTTGAAAAGTAATTATTGGAAAATATATATTGTTTCAAGTTATTAAATAGTAATAAAATAAAATACAATAACTTAGATTATATTAAAGAATATGATTAATAACGTAAAAATATAATTATATACAAATAGTATATAATTATAACTAATAAGATTAAATATATGGAATTATTTTATGAAGTACAGATAAAAAATATAGATATTAATTAAAATAATGTAAAAGAGAGCACGAAAATAAGACTGACTAAGCAGCCTTTTTCAAAATATCTAACTGAGATCTGACAATTGATGATACTAAACCAGGAAGATTTTTAATAGGTTTATCAAATAATATGTATTGTTTGTAAACATTTGATAAAGCAAGCATCATTAAATCATATGAATAATGTATGGCAATATTTGCAAGATCATCAAGTTCATCCTTTTTTATTGATATGAGCTTATAATATACCATATCATAGTCAACTGGAAGAAAGCTATTGTACTTTTCAGGTTGAATTTCACCAGAATTAACTTCCGGTATAACTGAATTAAAATCCATAATAAACTTTTTTAATTTATCCGTTGTTTCCTGAAGTAGAATAGTTTTCTGATTTTTTGCAATATAACGTTTATCAATTTCAAAACGTATAATATTATTATTAATAGAAGTGGTAAATATATCTGTTGATGCATTTTCAATTGATTTTTTAATAATGCAAGGTTTACAATAAGCAGGAAGAACCTGTCGAATGTCTTTAAAAGTTTTATGGTCGACACTTGCCTGCCCTTTAAGATTGGCATTATCAAGATTAATCAGTTCTCGAAGATATATTCGTAATGTTACTAATGAATCAAGTAATATTATTTTATTTAATAAATCAAAAGAAAGCACTAAAAAACCTCTTCCGTTTTTGTGAGCCGGAAGATAATAGTTTTCATAATCATTTAATATTAAATTTATAGAATATGTATCAGTTTTAGAATAAGATATGTATGTATAACTTGATAAAATCTCAAGATTATTCCATACTGTCTTTATATTGCAATTAAGCTTCTGAGCTATTTCGCGTGTATCTACATTTTTTATTATCCCAAATCGATCTGGATGAAAGAAATGTAGTAATAATAATAATTTTAAAGCATTAGATTTAAGCATAGGTCTATAACCATAGCGATTTTTTTCGTTATGGTAGACTTTTTTTGTTACGTTCTGGGTTGTGAGAAGTTTATTGGGACAATCCGCACAATATGTAGAAGCTGTCTTGTACATATCTGAGTCTTTATCGAAGTTCTCAATAATGGCTTTATATTTACATGAAGAGCATGATGGATTAGAATAATCAACAACTTCGACAGTATTTTCAATAATTGTTGTATAATTTTTCTGAATACCAAGCGCCTGAATAAGCACTGCTTTACCAATATTTGTAAAATTATCCAAACTTCTCACCTCCTTTTATTGTATAATTTAGCAATTTTATGAAGTAAAATCAAATCGGATATTTTACTCATATATTATCCACATAAATAAGAAAATGTTATTTTTTTACTCTAAATTTATCCACATTTTTTAAAAAAGTGGTATGTTTTACTCTAAAATTGTCTACGAAATTTTAATATATTTTTTTTGAAGCCTTAAAAAAAGAGATTTTGCCTTTTTTACTACTTTTTTGTCTACATATAGCATATAAAAGGGTATGTAGAGTTTGTGCAATTTGCACAAACTCAGTGTTTAAGCCAAAAATGTAGACATTAAAATTAAAATCAAATAAAAAAAATGTAGAAAATATATATTATAAGATACTTAATATAAAGAAAAAGAATATAAAAATACCTATATTTTATAAAAAAAATTATAAATTACTCTGAAAAAGACTACATAATAAAAAATTACTCCATTTTTATCTACAGTACGAATACAAAATGAATTAAATTACTCTAAAAGTATCTACATAATTTAGAGAGGAGTAAATTTCAGATCAAAAAAAGTATAAAATGTAATTATAAAAAGAAAGTAATATAGATTTCATGCTGATTGCAATGAAATATATCTCTTAAAAAAAGAATAAAAGCGACAAAAATTATAATAAAACTAATAGTATGATGATTATATAAATAAGCAAGAAATATTACATAAAATAAAGTATATAATAAAAATGATAGAGAGCTAGAAAAAATGTAGACATTAATTAGTTCTTTCTATAAATAAAGCAAGTATATGGATATATAGAATCAGATTATAGATATTAAAAAGAAAACATGAAATGAGATAAAAAAGCCCCGATAAACATTAAGATATATAAAAACTTAATATCTACCGGAGCTGTTATAATAAATAATTAAGATGCGAAAGTACTAATAAGTTCAGTCAAAGTCAGTTGGAACGTCTATTACCTTTGTCTTATCAAAATTAAGATCCTGAATTTCAGCAGCTGAAAGAGGGAGAAACTTAATAATAAAAACATTGTTCTTTAATTCAAAGCTGTCAATAACAATATTATTATCAACAAATTCCTGAAGAGATTCCTTAATTAACTGAAGATTTTTTTTCTTGTTCTTAAGCTTGAACCTGACAATTTTCTGAAAATATGTATAATTATATTCACCAATAAATGTTTCTTGATTAGCTATCTGTTCACGCTTCATAGCATAACATATAATACGTGAAAGATTATTATCCAAAACATCGTAAGAAGCGGATGTAATAGATATGAGTTTCTTCTTAATAATAGCATTACTTAAGATTTCACCGAATTGAGCAATGGCATAAGGTCTTTCAACATCTTCCTTAATAACAATATTATCAAATAAGTTGAAGTATATTTTACTTCCAGCTTCTTCATATGAGAAGTTGTATTCAACCAGCTTACGGCAGGAATTAGATATTTTCTTTATAACATTCTTACCAACATGGTAATCTACAACTTCCTTGCCTAGAGTATTCAAATCGACAACAACAGATTTTTCCTTGTAGAATTCCTGCATATTTATATTAGATATAAATGCATTTACAAGCTTTAAGTCATTTGAATCCATAGCTTTAGGAGGTGTTAACTTACCACTATCAACAGTAACTTCAAGAAGCTCCTTACCGTCTTCATCTGTAATAATTTCCTTCAAAAGATTATTAGAAGCTGTATCCATCATCAATGTAAAAGAAGATGGGCTGAACAAAGGTTTATCAACAAGGTCAACAGGAAATAGTCTAAGATAAGAATCGATATTTCCAGCAAGTTCATCCTCAATATACTTCCACGCACTGATAATTAAATCATTCTTTAAAGAGTTATATATTGAATTATTAGTTAAAGAAGAAATGCCAGGAAAGTCTATAAGAAGACTATTGGAGTCATTTTTCCATTGAGTAGCAGCTTTTTTCTTATCATCAATAATTTCATCAAGGTCTTTGTCACCAAACATTTTGGTGTAATCATCTACAGGTAATGTCTTAGCCATAACAACTATATTGGCAAGTGGATGCTTAGGGTCATCAATGTTAATAGTATCAATATCATTGATATAAGACTTATACCATCTCGACCTTTTCTGAAGCCTTGATTTTTTAATTTTATTGATAATAGGTATTAAATCTTCACGACTGGACTTGCCATCAAGATAGTCCATAAGTGTTTCGTCAATAAGTTCTGTGACACCAGCAGCAGAGAAGTGTAATAGATTTTTCTTTTTATTAAAGTAATCTATTATAACTGGGTCAATATGATTGGCGAGTTCTTCAATAAATCTACGAGAATACTGTTCCATAAAAAACTCCTTTATATAAGTAAAAATATAAAATGACATAAGATTACACGAATTGAAAAGCAATAGAGTAATCCGTTGGTATTCATTAGGGTCAAGAAAGCTGGACTCTAACATTAATTAATATATCTTCTAAAATCTAAACCTACAAGCCCAATTATATAAAAATTAAATTATATTAATAAAGTTTGTATGTGGTGATAGAAGAGTAGTGGTTGCATTTTGGAACCATTTCTTAATTAATTTTGGGTTTTGTTTTCTTTATTATTAAGTATAGTTGTGGGATGGTTTTTTGTCAAGTATATTGACATATGCCGTCATATAATATAAAATTGGAGTATGTTAAAACACGATACTACTAATCTTCTATTTGATATTAAATGAGGTGATAATATATGATATCTGATGAATTTAATTCAAAAGTCTGGGTTTACTTTGAAACAAACCTAAAGCCAAGAACAAGAAAAGAATATTGGAAAATTGTCAACGATTTTGATAAAGAAGTCGGTCATGACCCTCTTACACTCACCAGCAAAGATGCTGCTAAATATTATAAATACCTGATTAATAAGATGGAGAACAACCGAATCAGTTATTCTACTGGCGTTATGAGATTATCTGTAATAAGGTCTGTATGCAACTTTATCGAATACTATACTACTAATCATGGTAATAAATATGTTAACTACTTTAAAGATTACTCAATCCCTGAACCAGATAAGCTTATTAATGAAGAAGATATTCCAAACAGTCTTGAAATAAATAATATATTAGAAACAATTAAGGAATACAATGATGATAAGGCATTTCTTATATTTTCGCTTGCTGTTAAATGTGCTCTGACCAACTCAGAAATATGCAAGCTTAATATGGAATATATTGCACTTGATAAGTCCAGTGATACTCTATGTATAAACTATCCACCTAACAGCCGCAATAACATAGCAAGAACAATTAAAGTTCCTGACGATGTTGCAAGGCTGCTTGATAAGTATATATACGATAATGATATTAAAGAAGGACCTATTTTTATAAACAGAAGAAAAACACGGATGAAACTGCGTGATTCTGAAAGACTCATCGAAAAATACTGCAAAATATGTCTTGAAAATAAAACTATCAGAAACAAATATACGCTGCAATCCTTAAGACACGCTGGTATGTCATATATGCTTGCAGGTGGGGCTCCCAAAGATGCTGTAGCTAATTATGCAGGAATAACTGGAAGATGGATGACACGATATGAAAGGATACTCTCTTCTAGTACATATAATCAGGCTGTAAACTACAGTATTATAAAGATATCATAGTATTATATGTTAGTATCTTTTAATAATCTTATAGTTTTATAAACCTTTATATATACGATTAAATAAATAGCTATCGATGAGCAAATTAAAATATTGTACAATTATGTCCACGCTAGAAAGACATATTTTGCATAATCTAAATGTACCTCAGATACAAATAATTATCTAATTAAAGCGCTTGCTTATATTTATAATATTTATTAAACATAATTAATGACAGTACCAGAAAAAAGATAGTACTTTTCAAACATTTAAACTATGCTATAATAATTATTGAAAAGAGCTTTATACGAGCTCAATACAATTCCCCAATGTCCCATCAGAAGGTATTCAATACTTTTTGGTGGGATCCCCTTTTTTATCGGTAGTTTTAATTCATTTCTGGAAGATACTTTCTATACTTAAGAGGAAGCATATTCATCTGAAGTCTTTCATTAACCCTTTCCTTAATAGCAATTGTTTCAAAAAACTTAACCCATAAATCTTCATACTGTTTATCAGTATCAGAATAGGAATTAATCATATTATACATCTGTCTATCCGAATCAGTATATACCATCCCCTTACCATTATCCGAATGAACATAACATATATTTCTTTCTGTATCATAAATAACAAAATTCTCACAATGAAGTCTGTCGGCAAAGTGTTCAATTATCATATATAAAATATTATTATCTGGCTTTATTCTTGCAACAAGAATTCCACTTTTATTTTCACTAAATCTCACAATTTCATGATAAAAATGTGCCTCATTGGAAACTTTTCGATTAATAGAAAATAAAGAATATATATACTCATCATTAATATTATTAATATATCCAGTACCATACTTAAATAGTTTTTGCAAAGAATGATATACAACTGATGCCTTATTATTATCACATGAACTTATTACGGTAAATATAATACCATATATATAATTACCTAACTTTGTATTAATAGATGAGATAACTTTTCTGCAAATATCTATATCAGCATCAATATTAATATAATTTTCAAACAGGGAATAATTCATTGTACCAGAACTACATCTTATGTCTGTATGGCTTGTACCAGCTTCCCATGCCTTATATATAGCTGTAAATATTCCTTCCACACTATCATCACACACATATATATCTGTTTTATTATTCATAAAATTCTCCATATAACCTAAATAAACTTAAGACTTATCATCAAAAAGTGATAACTGCTGATACACATTATGATGCTCTATATCATATATCTTCCGCATATCTGCAGAATCAACTATACAATTAGTAATATAATCTGCATCTATCCGCGTGTTATACATCATATGTCCATCACATGTAATAAAATATAAAGCTCTTTTTAATACAACTCCTATCTTTTTTAAGTCACTAAAGTCAAGCTTAGTATGCTTTCTTGCAGATATAATTCTACGTGCAGACTTAACACCAATACCCGGAACTCTAAGAAGCGTACTATAGTCAGCATTATTAATCTCAACAGGAAAATTCTCAAGATGACGTATAGCCCAGTCACACTTAGGGTCTAGTAGTGAATTAAAGTTAGGCTTATCCTCTGATAGCAGTTCAGAGGCCTTAAAACCATAAAAGCGCATAAGCCAGTCTGCCTGATAAAGCCGGTGTTCTCGAAGAAGAGGCGGACCTGATAAGGACATAGGCAGATCCTTATCTTCATTTACGGCGACAAAAGCCGAATAAAACACACGTTTTAAATCATAGTTGTGATAGAGGGCTTCTGCAACGGTCACAATATGATAGTCCGTTTCTTTTGTGGCACCGATAATCATCTGCGTGCTTTGCCCGGCGGGAGCGAATCGTGGGGCATACCGGAAACGCTTGCGTTCCTCGGCGCTTTGTAATACGCCTTGTTGGATATAACGCATAGGGGCAAATACGCTTTTAAAATCCTTTTCCGGAGCTAGAGTCCGCAAGCTCGCCTCATTCGGGATCTCTATATTCACACTTAAACGATCGGCGTAAAGCCCAGCCTCATTTACCAATTCTTGGCTGGCTCCGGGGATACTCTTCATATGTATGTATCCATTGAAGTGATGTACGAGGCGCAAATCCTTGATGGCTCTCACCAACCGTTCCATCGTGTAATCCGGGTTTCGGACCACGCCGGAGCTTAAAAACAATCCTTCAATGTAATTACGTCGGTAAAACTCGATCGTAAGATTCACCAACTCGGTAACGGAAAGCGTAGCTCTCGGTAAATCATTACTTCGCCGGTTGATGCAGTAGGCGCAATCATACATACAATAATTCGTCAGCATGATCTTTAAAAGCGAGATACACCGTCCGTCCTCAGCGAAACTATGGCAAATACCCCATCCCGCGGCACTTCCTATAGCCCCGCTCTTATGCGAACGGGAGGTTCCGCTGGAAGCGCAGGATACGTCATATTTTGCCGACTCGGCCAAGATTTTCAATTTCTCGAGCACTTTCTCGTCCATAATTTCACCGATATGTTTCGTACAAAGATAATGATCTCACAGAAATCAATAGTACGCTTTAAAGAGATTTAAATGTGATAAAAACCTTATATTTGTATCGTGAAAATTTTGGAAGTGCCTTACTTCGTTGAAATCGCCAGTTTTAACAGCACACAAGGCACAAGCCCTCGCTATATCTGCGGGTTGCTTGTCTACGTGTGCATAGGTCTCTGGCGATACCTTACGAAGTGTGGGCGACAACCCGCTTTTTTTCTAAGCATAAAAGGGCATGAAAGTATCTAAACAAAATATTATGAACTTGTTATCCTCTGTTTCTTCAGACGGCAGAGGGGCATTTGAGCGCTTTTATAATTTGTATTACGATCAGGTATTCCGTTTTGCGTATTATTGCCTTGGAGAGAAAGAGGCTTGCAAGGAGGTCGTGTCCGACGTGTTCTTTTCTATTTGGAAATCAAAAGCACGCTTAAAAGAGATAGACAATATAGATACTTACTTGTATATAACGGTACGCAACGAAGCGCTTCGTCATATTTCAAGAAGCAATAGTGTCAATAAAATCCAGATGGATCAGTTATATTCATTTGAACCAGAGGAAGAAGCTACTCCTGAGGGTATGTTGGAATCGCAAGAAATGCGGGAACTTTTTAATCTGGCAATTGATGAACTTCCCGAAAAATGTCGCCTAATATTCTTGATGATCCGTGAGGAAGGATTAAGTACCAAGGAGGTTGCTAAAATCCTATCCATCCAAGAGAGTACGGTCCGAGTACAAATGAAGATTGCGGTGGAGAAGTTAATAAAACGGTTGAAATCGGATTTTCCTGATATTTCGTTTGTTTTCATATTAATATCCATTTTCCAATAAAATCAAATTAGCCAATGAAGTATATATTCCAAGGCACTTGAAGTATATATCCTATAGCACTTAAAGTATATATTCTACACAGAAGGGAGTAATACTAGGTGAAAATGACTTTCTACACGACAATTATTTGGATGTTTTATGCATCTAGGACATATTTCAAACATTTTAAAAAAAACGTCTTTCTCTTTAAACGAATTTCACCGATCCTTACTCCTCATTATAAGAAAGACGAAATATGGAGACAAGAAAAGAGATCATAAAGCAAATGGGTGACGAAATGAGGGAAGATATCTTCCTAGAGGTCAACAACCGTATCGAACGCAGCTTGCGCAGAAGATTTTGGTTGAGAATATCTGCGGTCGCCGCCTCCGTCACGCTTTTGTTCAGCATCTCCAATTATATCTCTTTCCATGAAGGTTACAAGAAACTGAACAGCCAAATGATAGAGATGGTGAATCCGATGGGAATGCGATCCTCCGTAGTCCTGTCTGACGGCACGAAAGTGATCCTCAATGCCGGTACAACATTGAGTTATCCGGCAGCTTTCGTCTCCGGGCAGAGGGAGGTAAAGGTGAACGGTGAGGCATTCTTCGAGGTATCGCACGACAAGGAGCATCCCTTTATCGTTAGCGCTGAAAATGTTAAGGTGAAAGTATTAGGAACGAAGTTTAATGTGAAGGCCTATGATGACGATGATAATATAGAGGTGACTTTAGCGGAAGGTAAAGTCGGTGTCGGACTTGACACTAAAAATCTCATCCAGATAATTCCGGGACAGCAAATAAAATATATGAAAGCCTCGCATCGCTTTATCAAGAGAGAGGTGAGATTGCAAAGTTATACGGCGTGGGTTTGTGGTAAATTCTATTTCACCAATTATCCACTAGAGAAAATCGCTAAGCAACTGGAAAGGAGCTTTAACGTGAGAATCCAGATACTCGGGGATGACTTGAGAAAGGCTGCTTTCACCGGTGATTTCGTACGAGGAGAGAACATAGACCAAATACTCCGAGTCATGACCGCTAATCGACCTATAAGATATGAGATAGAAGGGGATCAAATTACGATCTCGAAAAAATAAATCCAATGAGTTTAAACTTTAAATCGATATGCCTATGAAATAGAAAAAAGAGAATGGAGAAAGATGCGAAACGGAAAATGCTACCAACATCTTCCGTTTCTAAAGACTCAAGTCTGAATTATCGCAACACAATTACAAACTTTAAATCATTGCAAAAGTATGAAATTAATTTCACACACAAGGCATTATATGCCTAAAGTTAACCTTCAAAAAACATATAACATCATGAGACTATCTGTTGTACTATGTATGCTCAGCTTATTTTGTGCATCCGCAAAAACGGGTTACTCTCAAGTAGCGGAAATATCATTGAACCTGCACAATGTAACGATCTCGGAGGCGCTAGAAGAGATCAAACAACAAAGCGAATACTCTTTTTGGTACAAGAATGATGAGATTAATCTTAATGAGAAGATCTCTGTTAAAGTGGCCAAACAAAGTATTGACCAAGTATTACATGGTATTCTTGTCAAACAAGGTTTATCTTATACGATTGATGATAAGCATATCATTATTTATAAGGGCGAAGCGCATTCAAACATGGATCAAAAAGAAAAAAAGATCACAGGCGTTATCACAGACCAAAATAAGGAACCAATCATTGGGGCTAATGTTTTGGTGAAAGGAACGACAAATGGAACGATTACAGACTTAGATGGAAAATTCACATTACAAGTTCCAGAACAAGCCGTACTTGAAATATCTTATATAGGATATATAACAAATGAAATATCCGTAAAAGATAAAATTCACTTAACTGTTCAATTAAAAGAAGATGCACAAAATCTGGATGAAGTAGTTGTTGTAGGATATGGAACAATGAAGAAATCTGATTTAACAGGATCTGTATCGTCTTTGAGCACGGAAGATATAACCCGTGGCTTTGCAATGTCTCCGGATATGGCCTTGCGAGGAAAAACGGCTGGTGTCCAAATTGTTACTCAATCAGGTCAACCAGGAGCAGGTGGGGTTGTAAGGATTCGAGGCAATAGTTCTATCTTAGGCTCAAATGAACCGTTATATGTAGTAGATGGTGTTCCTTTAAGTGGTGGAGATTCTGCGGAAGGAGTTGATGGGGTCAGTTCTTCTCCTTTAACGACTATCAGTCCTTCTGATATTGAATCCATGGAAATTTTAAAAGACGCTTCCGCTACGGCAATTTATGGGTCTCGTGGAGCAAACGGAGTCGTAATGATTACAACGAAGCAAGGAAAAGAAGGTCGATTTGTCGCAAACTTAAATATAACTACAGGATTCCAAAAGATAGGGCATAAATTGGAACTTACAAGCCCAATCGAATGGGCAGAAATGTGGAATGAGGCTATGGATTACTTGAATAACGGTGTTGGAAAATATGATCTGAATCAATTGCCGGCACAAACAGATTGGATTGATGCCGGTTATAGAACTGCGCTATTGCAAAATTATGAACTGTCATTAAGGGGTGGAACCCAAAAACTGCGTTATATGCTTTCTGGTGGTTATAGCGATCAAGAAGGTATTGTAATAGGAACAGATTTTAATCGATACACATTGCGTGCCAATCTGGAAAATGATTTTAATAAATGGCTTTCCATTGGAGCAAATATTTCAGCATCAAGAATCGAGACCAAATCTGTTTCTCAAGGCTCTCTTGATGGTGGAAATGTTATGGGATGTTTAACTACAGCAAGTCCCATAGTTCCTATTTTTGACGAGGAAGGGGAATATATAGAATATATTGATGTGGAAAGTAAAAAACCTAATCCCTATGCGTCTTTGAAAGAGATAACAAATATGGATGTCAGGAATCGTTTTATATCGAATGTGTATGCAAATATAACAATTATTCCTGAATTGAAGTTTAAAACAAGTTTTGCAATTGATGCGGGGGATGCAAAGGCTAAGCATTATACTCCTTCTTATATTGCAGAGGGAAAAACTAGTAAAGGTATCGCTAAGTTAGGTCAAAAAAATAGCATCTATTGGAATTCTACTAATACTTTGACTTATATTAAAACTGTTAATGATCATAGTCTGAATGCTATGCTTGGAGCTGAGTGGCAAAAAAGCCAAGTAGAGAATTTCTATACACAAGGTTCGGGATTCGCAAATGACAATTCTAAATATGATAATATATCAGAGGCTACAGTTTATAGTTCAAAGTCGGGTTTTACGGGTTGGCAGATGGCATCGTATATGACAAGAATCAATTATTCATTTAAGAACAGATACTCATTTACCTTTACTGGAAGATTTGATGGATCTTCCAGATTTGGTTCCGACAATAGATATGCGTTTTTCCCTTCTGGAGCATTTGCTTGGCGAGTAACTGAAGAGGATTTCATGAAAAAGCAAAATATATTGTCTAATATGAAACTTCGTTTAAGCTATGGTTCTTCTGGAGAACAAGGAATTGATGCTTATCAAACCCTTTCTGTATTGAATCCGAATTTGGTATATATAGGAACAGACTTGCAAACCGGCTATTTCCCTACTCGTGCCGCAGACCCGTCCTTGAAATGGGAGCGTACGAATCAAGTCAATGTCGGATTGGATATAGGCTTTTTAAAGAATCGTTTGAATCTTACATTAGATTACTATTATAAACGAACAAATGATTTATTGTATTACAAAGCTTTACCCGGTTCTTCTGGATTTGTCTCGATGCTTAGAAATATGGGATCGATTGATAATCAGGGGATTGAAATCATGCTAAACGCTTCTGTGATTCAAACTAGATATTTTGAGTGGAATTTGAGTATTAATAATTCGATCAATCGAAATAAATTAATATCTCTTGGTGATGGAAGAGAAGAAATTATAAATCCGCCGGGAGGTGTTAGTGGAACGGACTACAAGTCTAACCCCTCTATCCTACAGGTAGGTAAACCATTAGGCTTATTTTATGGATATATTTCAGATGGCGTTATTTTTGATGAGGAAGAATCTAAGATCGCAAAAGGGATGGGGCAACTTCAATATGCTCCTGGCGAGTTAAAAATTCGAGATATTGATGGGGATGGCAAGATTACCACGGGCGATAAGACGATCATTGGTGATGCAAATCCTGATTTTACAGGTGGTATGACAAACTCGTTCAGTTATAAGGGGTTTCAACTGGATGTTGCGTGTGACTGGGTTGTTGGTAATGACATAATGAGTTATCAGCATTTGGCAAGTCAGCGTATTACGATTGGATCCAATGTGATAAAAGATTGGTATGACAAACGTTGGACACCGGAGAGGCCTAGTAGGATTGAACCGCGGGCGGGATATGATGTGAGAGCTTACGCTGATGTTTCTTATCATGTGTTTAATGGTTCCTTTTTTAGAATCAATAATATAACGTTCTCTTATACATTCCCTGAATCTATATTAAAGCGTTCTAAATTAGCTAACTTGAAAATATTCGCCAATTTGGATAATGTTTATACATTTACGAAATATCCAGGCTGGTCTCCTGACGTAAGTATTTTTAAGGATAATGTGATGGGACAGGGCATTGACCATGCGTCATATCCTATTCCTAGAACAGTGAGTTTTGGTATTAATGTCGGTTTTTAATCAAAAAAAATATGAAATCAATTAAAATGAAATATTGGCTCTTAGTGGTAGTTCTTTCTTTTTCTTCCTGTTCGGATTTTCTTGAAGAAGATACAAGAGGCAAACAGATGCAAGAATCTTTTTATAATACAGATAATGAAATAGAAGGTGGTCTGATGGGTATATATGGGCGTATTATCAATACTGATGCGGGTATCAGGGGTAATTTGATTTACAGAAATGAAGCCTGTTCTGATCTATTGACTTATAAACCAGTGGCTGCGGCGACGGGTATGGCTTTTCCTAAATATATGCTTACACCTGAAAATGAGTTGATTAAAACAACTTGGGATCATTTGTATTCTACCATTTTTGGTATAAACGCTTATATTCAAGCGATAGAGAACAACATGAGCCCCAAAGTATCAGAAAAGGTGAAAGATGTATGCTTGAAAGAAGCTAAATTTTTTAGGGCATTGATGTATTACCATTTGATCATGTGTTGGGGGGATGTCCCATTACGTACCGAGCCGACCAATATGAGTGATACTGATATAGAACGAACTCCGAAAGATAAAGTTGTGGAAGTGATTTTGTCTGATTTGAGTGAAGCTGTGACATTACCGGAAAAAGCAAGCGTAAAGAAAGGACGTATTTCTAAAGGTGCGGCTTTATACCTTTTGGCCAAAGTGCATCTGATGCAAGGGGATATGAAAAGTGCTGAGCATGTTTTAAATCAAATAACAGACTATTCTCTAATGCCTGATATTAAACAAGTTTGGAGTACTACACATAAGTTTAATAATGAATCTATTTGGGAGATAAATAGAGAAGAGGGAACGCTTCCTACACAAGGGAATGTTTTGCTTCAATATTATATGCCTATGTATAAGGATTTCAAGGGAACGAATGCGACTTATCCTGTAAATGATTATGCTTTAATGATGACTGAAGAAGGAAGTGATAGGACGAAGTATTATTATTCCAAGAAACCGTTGTCTAGTGAAATTTCTCCTCAGTATAAAGGAGAATATACTTATGTGAATTCAAAAGGAGAAGAGGTGAGGCTGGTTTTTTCTAATGCGACAGTACCTCTTTATGCTCATATCATGAAATTTACGGATTTCTCGACTGTAGGCCATAAGTTTGCACAAGGAAATTGTCCTTTTAATATCGTTGTTTTTCGTTATGCGGATGTGATCTTGATGCAGGCTGAGGTTGAGTGTGAATTGAATGGTAGAACGCAAAAAGCTCTTGATTTATTAAATAAAATACGTGATAGAGCCAAGGAAACTCCGTATTCTTATGACAAAAAAGATGGATATAGACAATTAATAAGTAAGGAGGAGTTAAGAGAGGCTATTCGCAATGAAAGGGCTTTGGAGTTAATAGGTGAAGGACATCGTTTTTATGATCTTAAACGTTGGGGAAGTGAATATGCTTTGAAAAAGTTGAAAGAATCAAGAACTGCCCATATTGAAGGAACAGAATTTTGCTATAAGCCGGAAGATGTGACCAATATAAAAGAGGAATATTTGTTATGGCCTATACCGGAAAGTGAAATAAATGCAAACAGTAAAATGAAACAAAATCCAGGATATAAATAATCAATTAACGCAGTCAAACGAATCTGTAATTCGTTTGACTGCTAATTATAATTTGTAATATTTCCATTCATGAAAAATAAATATTTAACAGTAAGTAGCGCTATTTTATCTTTGATCTCATTTAGTGGACTCGCCCAAAATGAAGCAAATCCATTAAATGTAGTCTTGATTACCGCCGATGATTTAAATTATTCGAGTGTTGGTTATATGGGATGCCCTATACCAGAAATAACACCAAATTTAGATGAATTAGCTTCAGAAGGTATTGTTTTTAATAATGCTTATGTGAATATTGCGGTTAGTCAACCTTCACGTGCAGTCTTGGCAACTGGACTTTACTCCCATAAAAATGGAGTAGAAGGTTTTTATCATACAGAAAAACAAATACCAACGGTGATGTCAGTTCTTAGAGAACATGGATATAAGACAGGTATAGCGGGAAAACTTGGACATAGCACGCCTATTGCTTCTTTTCAATGGGATATGCAAGTCGATCAGCCGGATCTGGGCGCAGGAAGAGATCCTAAACGCTATTATGAAGTCTTCAATCAATTTGTAAAGGACTCCAAGAACAGCAACAAGCCTTTCTATTTTATGGTAAACTCACATGATCCTCATGCTCCATTCCACGGGAGTGATCGGGAAAAGATAGAATTCCCGAAGAAAAATTTCCCGAATGCTTCTAGAGTTTATACCGCAGAAGAGATGATCGTACCCGGCTTTATCATAAATTCACAAAAAGCAAAAATAGAACTTGCCCAATATTATAGCTCTGTAAGGCGGTTAGATGATGTTGTGGGGGAGATCATGCGAGTTCTGAAAGAACAAGGTTTAGAGAATAATACATTAGTAATGTTTCTTTCTGATAATGGGATGGATTTCCCATTTGCAAAAACTAATTGTTATTTGAATTCTAATAAAACTCCTTGGATTGTGAAATGGCCGGGAGTCACAAAACCGGGAAGTATCGATAATTCTACTTTTATTGCGACGATAGATTATATGCCGACTATATTGGAAGCTTGCGGAATTGAGCTTAACGCATCTGTGGATGGTAAATCTTTTGTTGAGGTATTGAAAGGTCACTCACTCCTTGATCGGAACCGTGTTTTTACTCAGTTTTATGAAACTTCCGGGCGAAATCGCTATCCGATGTTTGCGGTTCATGATGCTCAATATTGTTACATTTATAATGCTTGGGCAGATGGAAATACTGTTTTTCGAAATTGTTCATGGGCTGGAATGACATTTGCTTCTATGGTTGAGGATAGTGAATCTGATGGATTCACAAAGCAAAGGTTAGAATTTTTCAAATTCAGGACAAAAGAAGAACTTTATGATGTTAAAAAGGATCCTGAGGGTCTTCACAATTTATTGGAGGATGATAAATATAAAGAGATTGTCCAACGATATCGTCTCTATTTGCAAGAATGGATGGAAACGACAGATTCTCCGGTATTGGATATTTTTAAAAATAAAGATAACGAAGAACTTCATAAGAGGTTCATGAAAGAACAACAAAATATGGCAAATCAAAGGAAAACTAAAAAATAAAAGATATGAGAATTGGTGATTATTTTTTATCGAGTTTTTATTTATGTGGAATATTTGCTTCGCAAACCTTGATTGCAACTAATCTAGATCGTCCTAACATCATCTATATCATGTCTGACGACCATGCATCGCAGGCTGTTAGCGCTTATGGAGGTATATTGTCTAATATTTTACCAACTCCGAATATTGATCGAATAGCGCATGAGGGCGCAATATTGAGGAATTGTTTTGTGACGAACTCAATCAGTACCCCGAGCCGTGGAGCGATTATCACAGGACAATATAGCCAAAAGAATGGTGTATATACTTTGCAAGATCCATTAGATCCGGATCATCCGAATGTAGCGAAATGCTTGCAGCAAGCAGGATATCAAACCGCTATATTCGGTAAATGGCATTTGCATGCGGAACCTACAGGTTTTGATTATTACAATATCTTGCCTGGACAGGGCCGTTATAATGACCCGATGCTTATAGAAAAAGGTACATGGGGGAATGATCCGCATGCGAATCCCCGAACGGGTAAAGTGTATAAAGGGCATTCTACCGACGTGATAGGAAGTGAAGCTATCAAATATATGGAAAATCGAGATAAGAGCAAGCCTTTCTTTATGATGTGCCATTTCAAGGCTCCTCACAGGCCGTGGACACCCGCTGAGCGTTTCAAGGATTTATTGAAAGATGTAACGATCCCGGAGCCGGAGAACTTATTGGACACATATGAGGGCAAGGGGGATTATGCGGAGTTGCTACGGATGAGCATGGAGCATTTAAGGCAGACGGATGTGAAAACGGATATACCTACGGACATGAGCCGTGATGAGTTGCGCCATTGGGCTTATCAATTGTATATTAAAGATTATTTGCGCTGTATCGCTGGTATTGATGAGAACGTAGGGCGTATCTTGAACTATTTGGATGAGCAAGGATTGGCGGAAAACACGGTTGTCATCTATACCGGAGACCAAGGATTCTTTTTGGGGGAACATGGTTGGTTTGATAAACGATTGATGTATGAGGAATGCTTGCGTATGCCGTTTGTTATCCGTTATCCGAAAGAAATCAAACCCGGCACGGATAATAAGGATATAACATTGAATATCGATTTCGCTCCTCTATTTTTGGATTATGCCGGAGTGGACAAGCCCAGCCAAATGCAGGGAGAAAGTTTCCGCTCGAATTTGAGAAATGAGACCCCAGCTAATTGGAGACAGGCTATGTATTACCGCTATTGGATGAATGCGGATAACGACCATAACGTGACAGCCAACTATGGTATCCGTACGGATCGCTATAAATTGATATTCTATTATGGAGAGTCGTTGGGAATGACCGGGACCAAGAATGAGTCCAGAACTCCCGAATGGGAATTGTATGACTTGAAAGAGGATCCAATGGAAATGAAGAACCTGTATCACGACCCATCGAAAAAGGCGTTGATTAAAGAGTTGAAGACAAAACTGTTGGAATTGAAACAACAATATGACGATGAGGATAGTAAATATCCGACTATGGCTGAGATAGCCCGGAAGTATTATTGGTGATAATTTCTGTTTTTTGTACGTTTGTGTAATTTTAAAATTTTGAATACATGAAGAATGCGATTAACTATGGGGTCTTCTTGGCTCCGGCCTTCTTATTCTCCGCATGCGGAACAGGGCAAAAAGAAGTGGCAGAGAAGCCGCTCAATATCATTCATATCATGACGGATGATCATTCGTATCAAACTATTAGCGCTTATGGACATGCGCTAGGTAAATTGGCACCAACACCAAATTTAGATCGTTTGGCTGCTGAAGGAATGTTGTTCCGGCAAGCTTTCGTTGAGAATTCTCTGTCTACTCCTAGCCGTGCTTGTTTGATGACCGGTCTTTATAGCCATCAAAACGGACAAAGACAATTAGGAAAAGGTATTGATACGACAAAAGTATTCTTCTCTGAAATCTTACAACAGCACGGTTATCAAACAGGTGTTGTCGGTAAATGGCATATGCAATGTGAGCCGAAAGGTTTTGATTATTATCATGTGTTATGGGATCAAGGAGATTATTATAATCCGGAGTTCAAAAGTAAAGAATCGAATGGCAAGTATGTAAAAGAAGAGGGATATGCGACGACCCTTACGACCGATCACGCTATCGAGTTTTTGGAAGAGAGGGATAAGGATAAGCCTTTCTGCCTGCTGGTTCATCATAAGGCTCCACATCGTAACTGGATGCCGGATACAAAATATATGGATTTATATGAGGATGTAGAGTTCCCATATCCAGATACTTTCAATGATAATTATGCTACTCGTTGCGATGCCGCACGTACACAAGAGATGAGTATAGACAAAAATATGACTTTGGTTTATGATTTGAAGGTAGATGAGCTTAAAGATAAAGAAGCTTATAAAAAGGAATGGAATATTGGTGGTTGGGAGGCCTCTTTGGATCGTATGACCCCGGAACAACGGGGGGCTTGGATCGCTTCTTATAAGCCTCGTAACGAAAAATTCATTAACGAGAACCTGAAAGGTGAGGATTTGGTTAAATGGAAATATCAACGTTATATCAAGGATTACGTACGTTGCATCAAATCTATTGACGATGAGGTGGGACGTTTGATCGCCTATCTGGAAAAAGAAGGACTTATGGATAATACCGTGATCGTTTATACCTCGGATCAAGGTTTTTACATGGGTGAACATGGCTGGTTCGACAAACGTTTCATGTATGAGGAATCTTTCCGTACGCCGTTGATTATCCGTTATCCTGCTAAAATCAAGGCGGGAAGTGAATGTACAGCCTTAGTACAGAACATTGACTATGCCCCGACTTATCTGGATATAGCCGGTATCGAGAAACCTGATTATATGGTAGGAACTTCTTTAGTCCCCTTGTTTGGAGGCGAGACACCAAGAGATTGGCGTGAGTATCTATATTATCATTATTATGATTATCCTGCGATCCATATGGTACGTCGCCACGATGGCGTACGTGACAGTCGTTATAAATTGATTCATTTCTATGGAGAGAAGAATGAACATAATGATGCGATTAATTGCAATGAGCTTTACGATTTGCAAAGTGATCCGAATGAGTTGAATAATTTATACGATAATCCGGAATATGCTGATATCCAAACTCGCCTGCAAGCACGTTTGGATAAGTTCCGTGTAGACCAGAAAGTTGACGAATATTAAGGTGCTAACTCTGTAAAATCATTTATTTTGTGTAAGTTTGGCGGATAGAAAGAATCATTCACCTAAAATACGATTGTGAAATGAAACTCAATTTATCCGCCAGATTTTTAATGCTGGTCCTGCTTTGTGGTTCTTGCGTATTGAACACGCCAAAGGAGGAGCTTGAATACAAGGGAATGAATACGCTACAGATATCAAATGTAGATGATTTGATATCTTTCTACCAATATGCGGATGACCGAATTCCTTTAATTAGCGGGCACCGAGGCGGACGGGGAAAAGGTTATCCTGAGAACAGTATGGAAACCTTTGAAAATACCCTCTCTTATACTCCTGCCACGTTCGAGATAGATCCGAGGTTAACCAAAGATAGTGTTATCGTCCTTTTCCACGATGATACACTGGAGCGTACCAGTAATGGGACCGGGAAAGTTTCTGATTATACTTGGGAAGAATTGCAAAATTTCCGTTTGAAGGATCCCGAAGGAAATATCACAAACTATCGTATCCCGACTTTAGAGGAAGCGATTCGTTGGGCTCGTGGAAAAACAATCCTAATCCTTGATAAGAAGGATGTTCCTATGGAGTGCACTGCTCAGTTGATTACCGATATGCAAGCGGAACCTTATGTAATGATTACGGTTCATGATGGTGCCTCGGCTCGTTTCTTTTACGAAAAAAATCCGAATTTCATGTTTGAGGCTTTTGTGAAAACGAAAGAGGCGGTTCAAGACTATGAGGATAACGGTATACCTTGGAACCATATCATGGCTTACGTAGGACCTAAGATTACCCCCGAAGTCCGTGAGGTGATCGATATGTTACATGAAAGAGGTGTCATGTGCATGATATCTACCGCTCCCTCCGACGATAAACTATCCACACCCGAAAGTCGTGCTGAAGCATACCGTATGATCATCCGTCAAGGCGTGGACATCATAGAGTCTGACCGACCTATAGAGGTTGCTGAAGCGATCTCTAGCTTGATTCCGGTTAGCAGTTCCAAAGGAAAGTTTTTCTCTACACTATAAACATAATCAATATAAGACATGAACAAAGAACTAGAAATGACTCCCAACGTATTAATGGAGTTTTTACAAAAGCCAGCGTCCGAGTTTACGAAAGAGGACATTATCCGTTATATCTATGAGAAAGATATCCAGATGGTTAATTTTATGTATCCTGCAGGCGACGGACGTTTGAAAACACTAAACTTTGTAATCAACAATGCGGCCTATCTGGATGCGATCTTGACTTGCGGTGAGCGTGTGGATGGCTCTAGTCTTTTCTCGTTTATCGAGGCGGGAAGTAGTGACCTGTATGTGGTGCCCCGTTTCCGTACGGCTTTCGAGGATCCGTTTGCGGAATTACCTACGCTTACCATGCTTTGCTCATTCTTCAATAAGGATGGAGAACCCTTAGAAAGTTCCCCGGAATATACCTTGCATAAAGCTTGTAAGGCTTTTCATGAGGTGACGGGAATGGAATTTGAGGCAATGGGTGAATTAGAATATTACGTAATCGCACCGGATGAAGGCGTTTTCCCTGCTACCGACCAAAAAGGTTATCATGAATCCGCTCCTTACGCTAAGTTCAATGAGTTCCGGACGGAGTGCATGCACTGCATAGCGCAAGCCGGGGGACAAATTAAATATGGTCATTCAGAAGTTGGTAACTTTACGTTAAATGGTTTGATCTATGAGCAAAATGAGATCGAGTTCTTACCATGTCCTGCGGAAAATGCAGCGGATCAATTGATGATCGCTAAATGGGCGATCCGCAATCTAGCGCATGAATATGGATATAACATCACTTTCGCTCCGAAAATTACGGTGGGAAAAGCAGGTTCCGGTCTGCATGTCCATATGCGTATCATGAAAGATGGCAAGAATCAGATGTTAGCGAATGGTATCTTATCCGAAACCGCCCGTAAGGCTATCGCTGGAATGATGTGCTTAGCTTCCTCTATTACGGCTTTTGGAAATACGAACCCAACCTCATATTTCCGCTTGGTTCCACACCAAGAAGCACCTACGAATATTTGTTGGGGAGATCGGAATCGTTCAGTTTTAGTTCGTGTTCCGCTAGGTTGGGCCGCAAAAACGGACATGTGTGCTTTGGCGAACCCATTGGAACCTGCCAGCCATTATGATACGAGCCAAAAGCAAACGGTCGAGATGCGCTCACCGGATGGCTCCGCTGATTTATACCAATTATTGGCAGGATTGGCAGTTGCGTGCCGCCATGGTTTTGAGATCGATGATGCTTTGGAAATCGCTGAGAAGACTTATGTAAACGTGAATATTCATAAGGAAGAGAATCAAGATCGCCTAAAGACATTGGATCAACTCCCAGACAGTTGCGCAGCCTCAGCCGCCCGTTTAAGACAACAGCGTGCTGTTTTTGAAAAATATAACGTGTTTAGTCCGAGTATGATAGACGGCATCATCCGTAAACTGGAATCTTATGATGACACTTCTTTACGCAAGGACCTAGAGAATAATCCAGAAGAGATGTTGAAGCTGGTCAATACTTATTTCCATTGTGGCTGAAAATCTTTTTTATGGTTTCACAAGAGGGTGTGTCATGACACACCCTTTTTATGCCCTGCTTTCATCTCTTGAACTTTCCATTGTGTTTTTTTGAATATCCGAGCACAAGAGAGACCATAAATTAAAACGAAAATATTCTAGAGAAGAAAAAAAGATATAATAGTAAAAAAAACATGATAAAAAATTGTTATTTACAAATAAAGGCTTACCTTTGCCAACATCAAAACAAAATGATGTTATAAATTCATTTTGAAGTTATATGTTTTTCGAGTTTAACCTTGACTGTGAGCACAAAAGATTATCGCGAAGATCTTTTGAACGGTTGGATAGAGACGTCTATTTAGCCGTTTTTTCTTTTAGCCCTATCCAATAAAGCTATTCAGCTATTTGACAAATACAGCTTTATTTGTCACGGAGATTTTATATCCTTTTATTTTATGGATTACGAAATAACATACTGCATAAAAGCGGTATGTTGTATCGTACTATTATACAGTTGAGCAATGAATTATACATATAAACAAATATGGCTCATCAACTTTCCTGTAATGATGAGCATCTTAATGGAACAATTAATCAATATTACGGATGCTGTTTTCTTAGGCCACGTTGGAGAGATAGAATTAGGAGCGTCCGCTATCGCCGGAATTTATTATTTGGCGATTTATATGCTTGGTTTTGGATTTAGCATTGGGTTGCAAGTAATGGTAGCTCGAAGGAATGGAGAGCAAGATTACAAGGAAACCGGCAAGACTTTTTTTCAAGGCTTATTTTTCCTTTTGGGATTGGCTATCTTTCTTTACCTTCTCATTCATACGGTTTCCCCATTTATATTAAAGAAGCTGATCGTTTCCTCGGATATTTATCGAGCGGTAATCCTATACTTGGATTGGCGTAGCTTTGGATTGTTGTTTTCATTCCCATTTTTAGCGATACGTTCTTTTTTAGTGGGGATAACGCATACAAAAGCTCTATCTTGGGCTGCTGCCATAGCGGTATTAATCAATATTCCTTTAAATTTTTATTTGATATTCACTAGGGAATTAGGAATCTCGGGGGCGGCAATTGCCTCTTCTTTGGCAGAGATAGGCTCCTTTATGATGCTTTCCTTCTATATGTGGATACGATTGGATAAAGAAAAATATGGGTTAAGGCCGGTCTATAATGGTAATTTACTTATAAAAGTCTTGAAGTTATCAATATGGAGTATGCTTCATGCGTTTATTAGTGTAGCCCCTTGCATAGTGAAAAAATATTTCCAAAATGAAAGAGATACAGAAGGTTTATTTAAAAAACAGTCGTATGTCCTCTTCCGAAAACAATATAGCGGTATTGACTAGTGCCAAATGGGAATATGCTTGAGGAAAATTCCCCAGTTGCTCCTTGGTTTCAAAATCAATGTCTTCACTGAAAAGTCCCAAGTGATTTGAATTATGAAGCATTTCCTCAAACAGACTACGTGCTTCTTCTTTTTCTCCAATGACATAAAGAGCACGGATGAGCCAGAACGTACAAATAGTAAAGGCGGAAGAGGGGAGTCCGAAATCATCATGAGATTTATAACGGTACATCAACCCTTTATAAAGTAACGCATTCTTTATCGCTTGCACTGTTTTATGGTAGCGTATGTCTCTCGGATCGATAAATCCGTACGGTTCCATTAACAACAAGGACGCATCAAGGTCGGAATTACCGTAGGTTTGCGAGAAACTTTGCATCTCTTCTTTCCAACCGTTTTTCATGACATTTTCTTTGATTACGGTCGCTTCTTCCGACCAACGTCTCCGGTATGTCGGTTTGTTTAATAAATCTGCAATACGAGCTCCCCTGTCTAATGCGACCCAGCACATAACTTTGGAGGAAACAAAATGCTGTCCTTCTCCTCTAATCTCCCAAATGCCTTTGTCTGGTTTTTTCCAGTCAATCATCACATTCGTCAGGATACTTTTTACCATTTCCCACATATCTTCCACCTCGTCCAATGTACCGGGCATCAAACGATAGTATTGGTAGATCAGGTCCATTAAATAGCCGAACGAGTCATTTTGAAGCTGGTGGTAAGCATCATTACCGATCCGAACGGGTCGTGAGTTCTTATAACCGGAAAGATGTCCCAGAATAACTTCCGTCAATTTTCTTTCTCCGCGAATACCGTACATGATCTGGTAAGTATCGTGTTGAGAAACAAAAGTAGACTGGACAAATCTCATGAACCGCCTTGCGGCTTCCACATGGCCTATCTGGAACAAAGTTTCAATGGACATGGAGGCGTCGCGCAGCCAACAAAAACGATAATCCCAGTTACGGACTTCTCCGATCGTTTCCGGTAGGCTAGTTGTTATGGCCGCCAATACGGCTCCATTATAAAAAGACATCAATTTTAAAACTAGGAGACTTCGCTCAATGATATCGTTATAGACCGTAAACTTCTTGGTTCGGTCAGTCCAATTCAACCAATAAACCAGCGTCCGGCAGTATTCCAGTTTCTCACGCTCAATGTTGACAGGTATTACTTTCTCGTTATATGAAAGTAGCAAGAACTCGTCCTTAGCCAGTACGATTTCTTTCTGTTCCAAGATGTTGTGCAAAGGTAGTGAGGAATAAAGATATTGCCTATCTTTGCTGTTAGAAGTAGAGTAGGTCTCTATATATTCCGAGGTCGTGTTGAAAATTGTCTTTCCACGGGCATAGTCCGGAGCCGGCTCATAGTTGATTTTAAAACGGGGAGTACCTTTGATTCTGCGGATATATCGGTAGATCTCTGCCGGACGATAACAATTGCTCGCATCGCTCAGATGGTAACAAGGCATGAAATCTACAACGGCAAATTCATTTTCTTCTGATACGAAGTTGGTCGAAAGAATATTTGTATGAGGAACATACGATTGCGATATTTGATAATCCGGAGAAACCTCGAAGCCGAAATATCCCCCTTTCTCCCGATCGAGCAATGATGCAAAGATGGAAGGTGAGTCGAAGTTAGGGAAACATAACCAATCTATACTGCCTTTATCCGAAATCAAAGCCGCAGTGCAGCAATTTCCTATTACTCCGTAATTTAACTTGTCCATAAAAATTATTTTTTATTTGTCCACAATCCTTTAAAAAAATCAACGGTGGCTTTCAGTTGACCTTTTATGCTTCTGGAAGTCGTTCCGTAACTAACACCTTCACCCGACAGTTTTTCCAAAAAAGGCAATACTTCTTCCTGCGAGGACAGATTGTATTTGGCTTTTTCAGATACAATTCCAACTTTAACTGTTATGGCGGATACTGGAAGAGCCCGGAACATATCCTCATCCGTCGTGTCATCTCCCATTGCTAGTATAAAATCATAGCGGGAAGCCAATAATAGGCGATCTACTTCCGAACCTTTTGTGCATTCTGGAGATTTTATTTCCACGACTTTGTTGCCCTGCATGATTTGTAATCCCTTTTTCAGGCAAACAGGCATTATAGCCTTTGTTAGCTGTTGCGCTCTCAGCTCTCCCAGCCAGGCGTCCGATTCTCTATAATGCCAGGCAAGAGCAGCTTCTTTTGTCTCAAGATGAGAGTACGGGGTTTTGCTTACAAACAAATTTAGAATAAACAATAGCTCCGAATCCCACTCTCGATTGCCTATGTTTTTATGCCATGCGCCTTTTTCCTTGTAAAATGCACCATGCTCGGCGGCAAAAGACAGAGGAAGATCTCCCAGCCATTTCTCCAATGTATAGTGGTCCCGCCCGCTATTAATGGTTACATGATTCCGAGGGTCGGAACAAAAACGCTGTAACAGGTCTCGTAATGCAGGTGTTGGAACTGCATCTTCCGGATGATTTTTGAATGCAGTTAATGTTCCGTCGTAATCCAGCAAAATCAAGCGCTTGGTCATATAATGTTTTGATTTCGTTCTGGTCTTGTGCGGAGATCTTTTTCTTTTGTAATCGTTTGTTTTTCTCTGCGGTCTGCCGCCATTCTCTCATGAAATCCGCAGCCCATTTGTTTACGGTTTGAACCGAAAGGATGGCTTGCATCCGCTGAAGCCTTTCTCTTTGTTCCTCCAATGGCATTTTCAATGCACGGCAAATGGCTTGTTCGATCTGGTCCGTGTCGTTTGGATTAATCAATAAAGCATCAGACAATTCAACCGAAGCACCGGCCATTTCACTTAAAATGAGTACCCCCGGATTATCTTGTTTGGTAGCGACATACTCTTTTGCCACAAGATTCATACCATCGCGCAAAGGGGTTACCAAGGCTATATCGGCAACATAATACATCGCTACTAATTCCTCAAAAGAGAAACCGTGATAAAAATAACATACCGGAGTCCAATTCATGGTAGAGTAAGTTCCATTGATAGAACCGATCTCCTCGTCTATTTTGGTTTTCAATTCGGCATAACTGCCTACATGGTCGCGAGAGGGGACGATAACCATCGCCAATGTCACTTTCCCGTGATATTCCGGATGATTTTTCAAAAAAGAGGCGAATCCGTAAAGACGGTGCAATATTCCTTTGCTGTAATCCAGTCGGTCTACCGATATGATTAACTTATGATCTCCAAATAGAAGTCGTGTTTTCTCTACTGCGTGGTGGACTTTGTCATCAGCTATCACATTGTGATAAAGATCATAGTTTATCCCCATCGGTAATGCATCCACACGGGTTATACGATCATTCATTTGAACTTCATCCAGATTGAAATTCTTATGAAGGATGCGTTCCGTCGCACTGATGAAATGACGCATATAATCGTGAATGTGAAAAGCGACAAAGTCGGCTCCCAAAAGTCCGTTCAGGATCTCGACCCTTTCGGGCAGAATCCGGAAAAGTTCATGTGAAGGGAACGGAATATGGTGGAAATACCCGATATGAAGGTTGGGAAACTTCTCACGGAGCATGCCCGGCAACAGCATTAACTGATAGTCCTGTACCCAAACCCAATCATTAGGTTCAACTATCCGAGATATCTCTTCACAAAAAACAGCATTGACTTCCCTATATGATTCCCAAAAGTTCTTTTTATATAACGTATAAGCAAAAAAATAATGACAGAGGGGCCATAGGGTACTGTTGCTATATCCTTCGTAGTAATTTTCATACTGCCTGTCGGATAAGAATACCGGATGATAATTATTTTTTTCCAATTGACTGCAAATGTCATCTTTTTCCGTCTTTTGTTCTACGCAGACGCCAGGCCAACCAATCCAATGTTTTTCACAATCAACGTCCAATGACTTCAAACCTGTAGCCAGCCCTCCTTCGCTCCGTGAAAAAACAAATTTTCCATCGGAGGAACGTGTAACTTTTACAGGCAACCTATTCGAAATGATAAATAATCTCATATTTGAAATATTATATACAACACAAAGCAAAATCCATACCAATTTGTATTTGTCATTGATAAACAGATGTTTGCAAATAGGGAAGCCTAAGTAATATTACCAAAATGAAAAAGTGTTTTTCATTTTAGTTGTTTTTTTTACTTTCAATTTAGAATTGATATTTTTAATCTATTGATATATAGTGATTTATGTTTATTGTTCTTAAATTGGTCTGATTTTGGCATTATCTTTATCAGTTTAGATTTCCGAAGAAAGTATCATTAATATTCATCTTCGGTTGTCTGCTATAAGAAACAATGTAGAACAACAAAGAAACAAAATGGTATTTTTTATTTATCAGTTAGGCTCGCTTGCCTCTGTATGGGCAATCAGCAATTTAATAAAAAAAGATGTTCCTCAAAGGATCAAAAACAAGATTATCGTTCTGTTACTAGTAACAAGCTGGATTGGTGTTTTGGGGTATTTTTTCATTTTGAAAAACAGGATTGAAAAATGGTGGCCTTGCAAGAAGTACTTGGTTGCTCATAGAAGGATATGAGTTTCATATTATATATTATTGCAATTAAAGTTGTTTTATGTGTACCAAAATCTTTTTCTCCATTCATTCTGTAAAGATTTGAATTGTTTTTTTCTTTTTGAGCCGTGGATATAATTTATTCACGGCTTATTTAAAGGATTTGATTTCAAAAATTAGGATACAAATGGAAAAGAATATGCGGATGAAATTTTTGAAGCAACGGATAACGGTAATATTACTGTTTGTGGCTAGCGTATGTATATGTGGTAACATCAATGAATTCTATTTCTTCGAAAATGATTATTATTTTAAATATCTGCTGAATACTTTTACAGGAATCATCCTTTTGACAGGAATTGCCTATTTATGCTATCCTCAAAAGAAGACAAATCAGGAAAATGAATTGGTGCTGAATGAATACAAACTGGTGTATGAAACGGAGTCTACCGCATCGCAATATTTTATTTCTGATACAGAAGCTTGGAACACATTAAGAAAACAATTGAAAACAACAGCTCAAGGACATGCTATTTTATATATCAGCGAAAGTTGCGAATTGCCTATAATCAATAACATGATTTTAGCTAAAAAGAGAAATTTCGATTGTTGGAAGCCTGCCTGTGCAGGGCAGATATCTAAAGATTTTGGTGAGATTTAAAGTGATCATAAAAAATATATGGCAGCCATAAAACGATGTCCATGGAAAGGAAATGTCAATTATCTGAAAATACGGGGAATAATATTGAATTGGACCTAGTCAGCGTTGAAAAGCACCACATTCAGAAAGTTCTCCAACATACTAACGGATACAAACCCGAAGCTGCTCGTCCTCTTGGGATAGCCTTAACCACACTTTATAGGAAGATGGAAGCCTATGGACTATAATGTGGAACACTTTGTTCTTGCATACCCGGTAGGTTTACCTAAAACAGGCAGCTTGCGTTTTTTATATACCTTTTCAAAATGAAAATATCTTTTTCCTTTTGAAAAGGATTGAGCATATTACATAATAATATTATTTTTTGATTATATAACTGATAAACAATGTATTGTGCAAGAACTCGATTTTTTGGCACAGCTTTGGCATATAGTAGGGTGGAAAACAAATAAATAGTATTAACAATTAAAAAAGACAAGTATGGAAGATACGTTATCATTTTTGTTCTTGTGTGCTACCGGTGTAGCATGCTATTGGTTTTTCTTCAAGTGTGTGGACTGGTTTGAGAAAATTTAATGTAAGAAAGGAGAATTAAATTATGTTTTTAGCACTGTTTATACTTTGCTTATTGATCTTCGGGTATTTGATGTATGTCCTAATTAAGCCCGAAAAGTTTTAATGGTAATTAGTTTTTTTAAGTGAAAAGATGAATACAGAAATTTTAGGTGTAGCATTGCAGATATTGCTGCTGCTGGTTATCAGTTACCCGCTGGGAAAGCATATCGCCAAGGTGTATAAGGAGGGAAACGACTGCATGCGTTTCATGGCTCCAATTGAAAGATTTATTTACAAGTTGGCGGGTATCAACCCCAATGAAGAGATGGATTGGAAGGCATTCTTGAAATCTCTGCTTATTATAAACGTATTTTGGTTCTTCTGGGGTATGATCCTGTTGGTATCGCAAGGATATCTTCCTTTGAATCCTGATGGGAACAGCGGACAAAGTCCAGATTTGGCGTTCAACACGTGTATTAGTTTCATGGTTAACTGTAACTTGCAGCACTATAGCGGAGAAAGCGGTTTGACTTATTTTACACAGTTGTTCGTCATCATGTTGTTCCAGTTCATCACTGCTGCAACAGGTATGGCTGCCATGGCTGGAATTATGAAGTCGATGGCCGCCAAAACAACTAAAACAATCGGCAACTTCTGGCACTATTTAGTGATCAGCTGTACACGTATCCTTTTCCCGATGTCTCTGATCGTGGGGTTCATCCTGATCATACAAGGTACGCCGATGGGCTTTGACTCCAAAATGACAATCCCGACATTGGAAGGAGCTGAACAAACTGTTTCACAAGGTCCTACAGCTGCAATCGTTCCGATTAAACAGTTAGGTACGAATGGTGGTGGTTACTTCGGAGTAAACTCTTCTCACCCATTGGAAAACCCGACTTACCTGACCAATATTGTAGAATGTTGGTCTATTCTGATCATTCCGATGGCATTGGTATTTGCTTTGGGATTTTATCTGAAACGTAAAAAGTTAGGTTATGTGATCTATGGTGTGATGCTGTTTGCTTATCTTTTGGGGGTATTCTGTAACGTTCACTATGAGATGGCAGGTAACCCGAAAATCGACGAGATGGGTATTGACCAGTCTTGCGGTGCTATGGAAGGTAAGGAAACCCGTCTGGGTCCGGGCGCAACCGCTTTGTGGTCTGTGACTACGACCGTCACCTCTAATGGTTCCGTTAACGGTATGCACGACAGCACAATGCCTCTTTCCGGTATGGTGGAGATGTTGAACATGCAGATCAATACATGGTTTGGTGGTGTCGGCGTAGGTTTCATGAACTACTATGCATTCTTGATTATAGCCGTATTCATCAGCGGTTTGATGGTCGGACGTACGCCGGAATTCTTAGGTAAAAAGGTAGAAGCCCGAGAAATGAAGATTGCGACGATCGTTTCGTTGGCTCACCCGTTCGTGATTTTGATCTTTACGGCTATCTCTTCCTACGTATGGGTATATGCCCCTGAATTCGTAGAGAGCGAGGGTGGCTGGTTGAACAACCCCGGTTTCCATGGTTTCAGTGAAATGTTATATGAATATACTTCTTCTTCTGCTAACAACGGTTCCGGTTTTGAAGGATTAGGCGACAATACCTATTTCTGGAACTACACTTGCGGTTTGGCACTGATCATTTCACGTTATTTGCCAATTGTCGGACAGGTAGCTATTGCAGGTCTTTTGGCAAACAAGAAGTACACTCCGGAAAGTGCGGGTACATTAAAGACTGATACGGTTACATTCGGTGTGATGACATTCTGCGTAATCGTCATCGTTGCTGCCTTGTCATTCTTCCCGGCACAAACATTAGGCCCGATCGCCGAATATTTTAGTATTTACTAATTGACAGATTAAGAAGATGAGAAATAACAAAACTGCTTCTTTATTTCCAAAGGAGCTCGTTATAGAAAGTTTGAAGCAATCATTCGTTAAGTTGAATCCGCGGATGATGTTCCGTAACCCGATCATGTTTATCGTGGAGGTGGTGACGTTCGTCATGTTGTTTGTTACGATTTGGGCTGCTGCCACCGGTGATACAACGCAAGGATCTTTCGGTTACAATATCTTAGTGTTTATTGTATTGTTCGCCACGTTGCTTTTCGCCAACTTCGCAGAGGCGATTGCAGAGGCACGAGGCAAGGCTCAGGCCGACAGTTTGCGTAAGACCCGGGAAGAAACTCCTGCCAAATTGTGTGTCGGTAACAAGATCGAAACGGTCAGTTCTTCTCAGTTGAAGAAAGGCGACATCTTTATTTGTGAAGCCGGCGACACGATTCCTTCCGATGGTGAAATTATCGAAGGTCTGGCTTCTATCGATGAAAGCGCCATCACAGGTGAATCTGCTCCGGTGATCCGTGAAGCGGGGGGAGATAAGAGTTCTGTAACAGGCGGTACGAAAGTATTGTCCGACCAGATCAAGGTGAAAGTGACGACCGAACCGGGTGAAAGTTTCTTGGATAAGATGATCGCCTTGGTGGAAGGCGCTTCTCGCCAGAAAACTCCGAACGAAATCGCCTTGACAATCTTGCTGGCAGGTTTTACATTGGTATTCGTTGTTGTTTGCGGTACCTTGAAACCGTTTGCTGATTATTCCAACACGACGATTACGATCGCAGCCTTTATCTCTTTGTTCGTTTGTTTGATCCCGACTACGATCGGTGGTTTGTTATCTGCCATCGGTATTGCCGGTATGGATCGTGCGTTGTCTGCTAATGTGATCACCAAATCCGGTAAGGCGGTTGAAACAGCCGGTGACATTGATACTTTGCTGCTCGACAAGACCGGTACGATCACGATCGGTAACCGTAAAGCAACCCAGTTCTATCCGGTATCCGGCATTGACGAACACTCTTTTGTACAAGCTTGTCTACTGTCCTCTCTTTCAGACGATACACCCGAAGGTAAGTCAATCGTGGAATTGGGACGTGAAAAAGGTGTACGTGTACATGATCTGAATACATCCGGATCAAAGATGATCAAGTTTACGGCAGAAACTAAATGTTCAGGAGTGGATTTAGCAAACGGTACTCGCATCCGTAAAGGAGCTTTTGATGCTATTCGTAAGATGAGTGAGGCTGCCGGCAACAAATATCCGAAAGAGGTGGCCGATTTGGTTCAGAAGATCACGAGTAACGGCGGTACTCCGCTGGTTGTTTCACAGGATGATTTCATCATTGGTGTGATCGAGTTACAGGATATCATCAAACCGGGTATCCAAGAACGTTTTGAACGTTTGCGTAAGATGGGTGTGAAGACGGTAATGGTAACCGGTGATAACCCGTTGACCGCAAAATATATCGCTGAAAAAGCCGGTGTAGACGATTATATCGCCGAAGCCAAACCGGAAGACAAGATGAACTATATCCGTAAGGAACAGGAAAACGGTAAGCTGGTCGCCATGATGGGGGACGGTACGAACGATGCCCCGGCCTTGGCTCAGGCAAACGTTGGTGTCGCAATGAACAGTGGTACGCAGGCTGCCAAGGAAGCTGGTAATATGGTTGATTTGGACAACGACCCAACGAAACTGATCGAGATTGTCGAAATCGGTAAACAGTTGCTGATGACTCGCGGTACGCTGACTACTTTCAGTATCGCTAACGACGTGGCCAAGTATTTCGCTATCGTACCAGCTCTGTTCATGGTTACGATCCCGGCATTGGCCCCGATGAACATCATGCACCTGCACAGTCCGGAATCAGCGATCCTAAGTGCGATCATCTTTAATGCGATCATCATCCCGATTCTGATCCCTCTGGCATTACGTGGTGTGGCTTATAAACCGATCGGTGCTTCCGCATTGCTTCGTCGCAACTTGCTGATCTACGGTTTGGGCGGTGTAATTGCCCCGTTCATTGGTATCAAGTTGATAGATATGATTGTAAGTTTATTCATGTAAAAGTAAAATCAATATTAAAAACCTTCCTCCCTCTGTATGAAGATAGGAGGAAGGTTAAGAAAATAAAACAATAATTCATTATGATATCAAATCTTTTTAAATCATTAAGACTGACAATTGCATTTTGTTTGTTCTTCAGTGTTTTCTACATTTTCGTTTTGTGGTTGTTTGCCCAAGTGGCAGGACCGAATAAGGGTAATGCCGAACTGGTTACATTGAATGGAAAAGTAGTGGGGGCCGCCAATATTGGTCAGAATTTCACGCAAGATATTTATTTCTGGGGACGTCCTTCCCATGCCGGTGACGGTTACGATGCATCCAGTTCGGCAGGTAGTAACAAGGGACCTTCCAATGAAGAACATTTAGCTTTGTTGGAAGAACGTATTGATACATTCTTGGTTCATCATCCTTACCTAACCCGTGAAAAAGTTCCGGCTGAAATCATCACGGCCAGCAGTTCCGGTTTGGATCCCCATATCTCACCGAAAGCCGCTTATGCACAGGCCAAACGTGTAGCGGACGCTCGTGGATGGTCGGAAGAAAAGGTAATGGGTATCGTCAATTCTCATGTTGAGAAACCGTTATTGGGTATGTTCGGAACGGAGAAAGTAAATGTATTGAAATTAAATGTTGCGCTTGATCAAGCATCAAATAACAAATAACAAATAACAAATTTTTAATAAGTCAATTAGATTTAGGTTATGAAATCATTCGTAAAAAAAGTAGCAGCCTTGGCAGTTGTATTCTCAATGGCATCTTCTACGTTGGCTAATGCACAGGAAGAGGATGGTAAAGTAAGTTTTTCTGTACAGGGAGATTTGGTAAGTTCCTATATTTGGCGTGGTTTCTACCAAACTGGTGCTAGCTTCCAGCCGACACTATCACTGGGGGTAGGTAATTTCTCTTTGACAGCCTGGGGATCTACCGATTTTCAGGGAGCAAACTCTACATCTATGCCTGCGGCTAAAGAGATAGATTTAACGGCAGCGTATACATTCGGATCAGCTGGTCCTACATTATCTGTCGCTAGCTTATGGTGGGCAGGGCAAGGCTCTTGCCGTTATTTTAACTTCAAAAGCCATGAAACAGATCACCATTTTGAAGCAGGTTTGGCTTACACTTTACCTATTGAGAAGTTACCTTTGTCTATCACTTGGAATTTCATGTTTGCCGGTCAAGACAAAGATGAAAATGGAAACCAAAACTATTCTTCTTATGTGGAGTTGAATTTTCCATTCACAGTGAAGGGCGTCGATCTGAATGCAACTTGTGGTGTTCTTCCGTATGATGCGGGAATAACTACGTATGGAGGTGATGTAAATAGTGGATTTGCAGTAACGAATGTTGCATTGAAAGCAACGAAAGATATCAAAATCACGGATTCTTTCTCATTACCTATTTTTACACAGGCAATTTGGAACCCTCGTATGGAGGATGCCCATCTTGTCTTGGGAATTTCTTTAAGACCTTGATATAATAATACGCATGGACCGAGAACAAAGTGTACAACATTTTTTAGATTTGTTGAAAAAGTCTCGTCGTGGCAATTTTAAAATCTACATCGGCATGATTGCCGGTGTAGGTAAATCGTATCGGATGCTATCTGATGCCCACCAATTACTGGAAAGCGGTATCGATGTCAAGATCGGTTATATAGAAACACATGGGAGAGTCGAGACGGAGGCTTTGGTGGAAGGATTGCCTATCATCCCCCGCCGCAAGATATTTTATAAAGGAAAAGAGATCGAAGAGATGGACTTGCAGTCGATTCTCAGTATCCATCCTGAAGTTGTCATCGTTGACGAATTGGCTCATACCAATGTCGAAGGCAGTAAGAACGAAAAGCGTTGGCAGGATGTCATGGATATACTGGATGCCGGTATCAGTGTGATCACGGCGGTCAATATTCAGCATATAGAAGGACTTAACGAGATGGTGCAGGACGTGGTTGGCATTGAGGTCAAGGAACGTATTCCTGATATCGTACTGGAGCAGGCTGATGAAGTGGTCAACATAGACCTTACCGCTGACGAATTGCTGGCTCGGTTAAAAGCCGGAAAAATATACAAACCCGATAAGATACAAACAGCATTAAATAATTTCTTTAAGGCTGAACATATTCTTCAGCTTAGGGAGTTGGCATTGAAAGAGGTAGCTTTGCGGGTAGAAAAAAAAGTGGAGAATACCATTCCAGAGAATCTCGGCGTACGCCACGAAAGGTTTATGGCCTGCATCAGCAGTAATGAGAAAACTCCCCGTAAGATCATACGGAAAGTCGCACGGTTGGCAACCCGATATAATTCCAAGTTTTTTGTACTGTATGTACAAACCCCAAGAGAAAGTTCCGACAGGATTCCGTTGGCAAGTCAAAGGCATTTGCTTAACCATTTCAAGTTGGCAACGGAACTTGGAGGAGAAATCATTCAAGTGCAATCCCCACATATAACGGATGCGATCGTACAGGTTTGTAAAGAAAAGCAAATCAGTACGCTATGTATCGGACGACCAGCTTTAAAATATCCTTCCGCTATCCTTGCGATGGTTCACTATCGGAACATGTTAGAAGAGTTGGCTCAATTAGGCATTGATTTAATAATATTAGCATAAAAATCCTTCCATGAATATGAATATAAAAACAAAGTTGACTTATGGGATAGGACTTTTATTTGTCCTGATCACTTTATTAGGTGGATTGGCTATAAAAAACATTCATAATGTATCGGATGACACGCAGAATATCCTAGCGGATAATTACAATTCACTCCTTTATTCCCGTCAGATGCTCGAGTCACTGGATGCCATTCGGGAAAATCCGAATGCCCGAAAAGAGTTTGAGGCCGGGTTGGAAGCTCAGAAAAAAAATCTGACAGAGAAGGATGAAGACATACTGACTAACCGATTAAGTTCGAACTGTGAAAAGGCGTTGGATGACATGGATGATGAATCGATTCGGCAGATACGCCAGACGATTTATACCATTATGGCAGTCAATATGTCTGCCATTTATGAAAAGAATGAAGTGGCTGTCCATACGGCGGAAAGGTCTCTCTTTTGGATCTGGACGGTAGGGATCGCTTGTATCGTGATCGCCTTCCTCTTTCTGGCTCGCCTGCCACGCTCGGTCAGCGTACAGATCCGGAAATTGACGGATGGCATCAAGGAAATCACCAATGCCAATTACAGCAAACGGCTTAATTTGGGCAATGAACCGGAGTTTAAGGAAATAGCCACGTTGTTCAACGAGATGGCCGAGCGCTTGGCCGAATACAGGAACAGTTCGCTGGAAGATATCCTGCAAGGGAAAAAATATATAGAAACAATTATCAACAGCATTGCAGAACCTATCATAGGCTTGAGTAAGGAACGGAAGATTTTGTTTGTCAATGACGAGGCTTTGACTGTTTTGAATTTGACACGGGAAAACATTATCGACAAACCGGCTCCCGAAGTGGCGTTAAAAAATGATCTGCTGCGCCGTTTGATCCGCCAGTTGGTACATCCCGATGACAATAAGGATCCGTTGAAAATCTATGCGGACAACAAGGAAAGCTATTTTCAAGTAAAATACATCCCGATCAACGTTAACAGGCAGACTGGACTGGAGAGTAAGTATGTCGGGGATGTGATCCTGTTGAAGAACGTGACCGAATTTAAAGAAAAAGATATTGCAAAGACAACCTTTATTTCAACGATCTCTCATGAACTGAAGACACCGATATCGGCTATCATGATGAGCTTGGAACTGCTGGAAGACAATCGGTTCGGAAAACTGAATACAGAACAGGAGAGCCTTTCCAAGAACATAAAGGAAAATAGCGACCGTTTGTTGGAGATCACTGGCGAATTGTTGAAGATGTCACAGGTAGAAAGCGGTAAGCTCTACCTGAATCCGAAGATTACCAAACCGATCGAACTGATCGACTATGCCATCAAGGCGAACCGGGTACAGGCCGAGCGTTTTAACTGTCAGATCGAAGTGGAGTATCCTGAAAAGATCACCAAATTGTTTGTCGACAGCGAGAAAATTGCTTGGGTTGTGACCAACCTGTTATCGAATGCCATCCGTTATTCGTCGGAGAACGGACGGATTATCATCGGTGCACGACAGATCGACAAAGCCGTCGAGATCTATGTCAAGGACTTCGGAAAGGGCATTGACTTGCGTTACCACGAAAGTATTTTCGACCACTATTTCCGTGTGCCGGGAACAAAAGTACAAGGTAGCGGTTTGGGACTTGCCATCAGCAAGGACTTTGTGGAAGCTCATGGTGGTACGATCCGTATCGAAAGCGAAGTCGGTAAAGGTAGCACGTTCGTGATCAGATTCAATGTATAAAAAGTAAAATCAAAAATCAGATAGTCTAATGAAAGTATTAAAATTTGGTGGTACTTCAGTCGGTTCTGCCCAGCGGATCAAGAATGTCGCATCAATCATTTGCGATCAGGAACAGAAAATAGTAGTACTCTCTGCCATGGCAGGGACAACAAACTCTTTAGTGGAGATATCTGAGTGTTTCCATAAGAAAGATCCGGGAAAAGCCAATGCGATCCTTTCTGCTTTGGAACAAGCTTATGTCAATCATATAGAAGAATTATACCAAAGCGATACCTACAAAGAAAGGGCCATGCAATACATGCTTGAACGGTCTCAACATGTCTGGTCTTTCTCTAATATGCCTTTCAGCATGTTCGATGAAAAGGAAATCTTGGTACAGGGTGAGCTAATATCAACCTTTCTGATGACCTGCTATCTGGAAGAACAAGGAGTGAAGGTAGTTTTATTGCCTGCGTTAAACTTCATGCGGATTACAATGGACAATGAACCGGACATGGAATATATCGCTAAACACCTAAATACACTTTTGGAGCAAAACAAAGAGGCAGAAATATATATTACGCAAGGTTTCATCTGCCGCAATGCTTAC
>ERZ780202.356-NODE-356-length-34629-cov-20.908197_pt1 | contig 34629 bp, 29 predicted proteins | sample MGYA00510978_ERZ780202 | MGnify/ENA primary metagenome ERZ780202 (study PRJEB29588, sample SAMEA2155689) | human gut metagenome | biome: human gut; feature: human-associated habitat; material: faeces | place: Denmark | collected 2008/2010 ...
TAAAGCAGGTTTTCATCCCCGTCAACGAAATCTGGAATCGTTCAGCTAATTCATCCATCGTGTAATGCTCCTGCAAATTTGCCGTAATAAGATCATGGATCGCTTTGATTTTTTCTACCTGACCTTTATAGAAATAAGGGCGATCTTCTTTGGAATCAGAAAACTGCAAAGCGTCCAGATATAAAAGCAGCTCCAGGGCTTTTACTTTATAGTAGTCACTTTTGATCTGCTGCGGGACAAAGTAAAGCTCTGAAAAAATATGTTCAATTCCTGGCTCATTATGAATCACAAACGGTTTCTTGTCATTGCAATACTTTTTTTGAAGCTCGTACAAATCAACAGAAAATCCGCCAAAAAAGTCTTTCAGCGCCGGCACAGCAATGTCCAGATCAAATCCCAGGGTCATCCCATGATAGTGGCAGAGGGGAAATCAGAACCGTCCCGAATGGGAACGCCGGTCATCCACACGCATCTCATTCTCTTGCAAATAGCTATACGCATGATTGTCAATCTCGCTTTCGATCCGTCCCTCCCTGCAATGGTCTATATAGAGAAGCGAACTGTCCGTACTACTCTGAAAGTAGGAGGTACATTCTTTCAGGTGCATATCGCTATACATCACAAAAGCGCCATCAAAAATTTTGTGGGCTGTCATGGTTCCCTCGCCGCTCTCGTCAAAAAGCTGCAGGACAACGCAATCCTCAGTTTCAATGACATTTTTAACATTTGAGCCGCAGTTTATTTTACCATCAAACAGTTTGATTTCCGCCGCCTCCTTCCATCATAAAGAAATTAAATAACCGTTCCCGTCCTTCCGTATCCTGGAGGAAATAGTTTTCTTCCAATCTGCCGTTTTCCAGATGGATCACATAATTGCAGCACCTGAGTATAAATTCAGGATCATGGGTTACAATCACAATGGTTTTTCCTGAATCGGCAAGTCCTTTGACCGAATCGGCCACCTGCCTCATATGAAAGAGATCAAGGCCGCTGGTAGGTTCGTCAAATAGTATAACCGGACGTTCAGAGGCAATCGCAGAAGCAATCGCCACACGTTGTTTTTGCCCTCCCGAAAGCCCCATCGGATGGCAGGCTTTGTACGGGAGCAAATCCATTTCTGTCAAGATAGCCTCTGCCTTTGCCACATTTTCAGGCGATTCATCGGAATCTTTCCCCGGCATACTTAACAGGACTTCCTCTAAAACGCTCTCCGTAAAAAGCTGATGATTTACATCCTGCATTACAAGATAACATTTACGGAGCATTTCCTTTGGTTTATACTGCTTCTCTTCTATGACCGTCTGTCCCTTAAATTTTTTCTCCAATCCGCAAAAGCATCTGACGAACGTAGATTTTCCTGCTCCGTTTTGTCCTGTAATTGCTATAAGTTCATTCTTTGGGAGCTGCATATCTCCAAACTCCAGTACCTTTTTTTCTCCATAGGAAAAATAATAATTTTTCAGTACTATGTCCGACTTTTTGGCAATATACTCATGTCTTTTACTGCTTTCATCACAATGTGGCTGCATTGTACGAAGTCCGAGATTTTGCAGCTTTTGCTCTGAAAATTTCAGAAATTCCTGCATTGTGATATCAAACATAATTCTTCCATGTTCAAGATAGACTACACGGTCACATATTTCCTTAAGCCAATACAACCTGTGCTCCGCTATCACGATTGTTTTTCCCTGCTTTTTCCAGAGTAAAAGCGTATTTTTTAGTCTTTCTATGGATTCTTTATCCAGATTTGATGTCGGTTCATCAAGTACAAATACGTCGGGCTGCATCGCAGTTACAGAACCACAGGCAACTCTCTGCTTCTCACCGCCTGACAATTTAAAAATATCTCTGTCCATAAGATTTTCCATTTCCAGTTCGCTTACAGCCAGTTTTACACGTTCGTTAATATCGTTTTCTACAAGTCCCATATTTTCGCATCCAAACGCAACTTCACTTGTTGTATCCATGCAGAAAAACTGACTTCTTGGATTCTGAAATACACTACCCACCTTTTTTGATATATTATATAGTTCTTCACTCTGCACATTCATTCCATAAACGCTGACATTTCCGCTATACTCTCCTTCATAAAAATGTGGGATAAGACCATTTATAAGGCGCGTTATTGTTGTCTTTCCACAACCTGAAGCCCCACATAACAAAACACATTCTCCTTTATCAACTGAAATCGAAACATCTTTTAACGCTCCTTTTTCCGAATTATTATACTGAAAACTGACATTTTCTATCTGTATCATAATATCCTCCATTTGTAACAAAACCGCACTCTGCCAATATCATGACATCATGCGGTTTTATCTATATATTACATAAATAATCTTGAAATCATTGAAACGATCCATATTACATAAGGAATAAAGCAAATAAGTACTACAATATAGTCCTGAAAATGAAAACCAATCCGGCACACATTGGTCCGCTTTACATCACCGCCAAGTCCCCGTGTAATAGCTGCGGCATTGAGCTCCTCTCCAATTTTTGCGGAGCAGACCATAAGTGGAATCAGTCTGTACTCTATCATTTTATCGACATTTTTCCCGCCGAAGCGAATATCCCGCATACGCATCGCATCATTGATTGCCCGGAATTCATCCGCAATCGTTGGAAAAAAACGAAACATAACAGAAAGTGGTATGGTCAGCTTATCCGTAACATGCATCCTGCTCATAGCCGAAGAAAACTCACTTACTGTTGTTGTCTGCATCAGATAGGTTCCAGCCATGATTCCCGGCAGAAGCCTTGTCATAATCCCGCAGAATGCAAGCAATATAAATCCAATAAAACCTGTCATATGAGGCAGCACAAACACTGTCAGCAAATAAAATACACTGTACAAAATGATGTATCCTGCTGCTCTTTTCCACTTACCTACAAGTATAAAAAACACGAACGGAAGCAGACAGAATAACGGAAGGTACGCACCAAATAATTTATCTCCTGCTCCTCCCAGAACAAATATTGCCATTGTCATTAAAAGAAGCATTTTCGTTCTTGGATCAAATGTGACGTATGTACGTATCATTATGCAATTCCCGCTTTCTCAAAATGCTTTTTCAACAATGATTTTCCAAATACTCCTCCGATCCATCCACAAACCACGCATGCTGCAATAAGTAATGGGATCAGCCATGAGTTCGCAAAGATATCTGTCATTTTAGTGATATACTCCTGTCCAAAACTCTGACGCGTACTGAAATATGCTTCAATATTCACAAACATTGGAACAAAGTTTCCAAAGATGATCAGATTAAATACTCCACAACTTAATATATTTTTCTTACTGCTTTTATAATTTCCCGATTTTACAATAAGGTCTGTAATAACACCACATATAATTCCAAAAATAAACGGCCAGTATCCCATTCCTGTAATCCACAAAAACAATCCAACGATCATAGCATAAATAGTTATCATTCCAAATTTATCAACTTTTGTCAAAAAAAGCATATATGGAATACCGCCAAATATTGGGACAATCACACATAAAAGCGGCATCATGATCGGTATAAATCCCAACATTGCAACTGCTGTCATAATCACACAGTAAATCGCTGCATAGATTCCAATATTGATCAAATCTTTTCCTTTTAATTTCTTTTTATTTTTCATTTTGAATGCTCCTTGTTTTTTATCAATATATTACTTTGTTTCTTAACGTGCCAGTTTCCAGCTGACTGCCTGCTCTCTTGCATCCACAAACCGCTTGTAAATTCCTTCCTGCTTCATCAGCTGCTCATGGGTTCCTTTCTGCACAATCTGCCCTTTCTCTACGACCACGATCTGATCTGCATGGCGTACCGTCTTCAGTCTGTGTGCGATCATAATGATCGTTTTTTCTTTCGTCAGTGCATCCACAGCCTCCACAAGTTCTTTCTCATTCTCAGGATCTACATTCGCTGTTGCCTCATCAAGAATAATGATCGGTGCATCCTTCATAATCGCCCTGGCAATGGAGATCCGTTGTTTTTCACCACCGGAAAGCGTGGCACCGCCCTCTCCGATCACGGTATTATATCCATTTGGAAGTTTGCTGATAAACTCGTGACAGCAGGCTTTCTTTGCTGCTTCCACCACTTCCTCATGACTTGCATCCTGACGTCCGAACTTAATATTATTCTCAATTGTATCTGCAAAAAGATAGACGGACTGAAAGACAAATGCAAAATTATTCATCAGGCTGTTCATGCTGTACTCTTTTACATTTACACCGCCAAGGGTCACTTCTCCGGAATCCACATCCCAGAATCTGGAAATCAGATTACAAAGTGTAGATTTACCTCCGCCAGACGGACCAACGATTGCTGTCGTTGTTTTTTCTGGGATAGAGAGTGATACACCATCAATAATCTTCCGCTTATCGTAGGAAAATGTAACATCTGAAAGTCTGATATCATAGTTTTCCGGCTGTATCTCTTTGCCATCGATATCCATCGTATCCAGTTCCAGAATTGCATTTGCTTTGTCCACACATACACTTACCACATGTAAGAGGGATGAGTAATTTCCTGTACATTCCAGACTGGCATAAAGCATAAATGCTGAGATTGTCATACCAATGGCATAAACCGCACTCATAGTTCCATTGATATAAAAATATGCACTGCATGCCACAATTACGGCTCCTGTTATCTTCGTTATCACGCTTTGTAAAAAATGATACGGGACAAATACCATTTCCATTCTGGTATTGATTTTGGCACTCGCATCGTTTGCATCATTTAATCTCTTTGCCTGTTTTCCAAGCAGATTGTAGGATTTCACTTCTGAGATTCCCTGAAGATACTCCATGATCTGACTTACGAGTTCTGTATCACATACCACCTTTTGTTCCGAATCTTTTTTCCCTGCATTCTGCATCATAGAATTTACACCAAAGAAAATCAGGACTCCAGCTGCAGATATCAGTCCGATTCTCCAATCAAAAACAAGCAGCATAAGGATGATCATCAAAGTCTCTAAAATCCCCTGCGTTGTCAGCATAACCACCCTGGCCGCTACATCTCCTAGTGATTCCATCGTATTGGTTGTCACCGAAGATATCTCTCCAATACTGTTGGAATTAAAATATCCCATCGGAAGGTAACGCAGATGCTCTGCAATTTTGATTCTCGTAAAAGCACTTGCATTATAGCCACCTTCTGTCTGAAGTACCGTAGAACTTCTCTTACATATAACAGCAATCACAATCGCAATGACCATAATGGCTAAGGAACCTCCGATATATTTTCCTATCGGTTTTCCACCAAGCAAACCAATCAATATGTACATAATGGCTGGTATCTTCATTGCAGATGCAAGTGCTTCTACAAGCCCAATGGCCATCGACAGTTTGAATTTGTTTCCATTTTCCCTCCCTGAAAATCGAAAGAATTTCGCCAGAATCTCAAACATATCATTCGCCCTCCCTTACGGTATCTTTTACTGAAATATGGGCATTCCACATTTCTTTATAAAGCGGGCATGACACCAGAAGCTGCTCATGCGTGCCATGCGCTGTCACGTTTCCATCATTTACCACAAAGATCTGGTCACTGTCCTTAACGGTAGAAAGCCTGTGTGCTATGACGATCAGTGTCTTTCCGTCCACCAGTTTTGCAATGGATTTTTGTAATAGAGCTTCGTTTTCCGGATCGGTGTAGGCAGTTGCCTCATCTAAAATGACGATCGGTGCATCCTTTAGCATCGCCCGGGCAATCGAGATACGCTGTCTCTCTCCTCCCGACAGATGTCCACCGGCACCGCCTACAACGGTATCAAATCCATTTTCTAACTGCATGATAAATTCATAACAGCCGCTCTTCTTTGTAACCTCAACCACCTGGTCATCCGTAGCGTTTGGATTTCCCTGTCTGATATTTTCACGAACTGTCTCATTAAACAGATAATTGTCCTGCGCGACATAGGCAATTTTCCGGTTGAAATCTGTAAGTGCCAGCTCTTTTACATCAACCCCACCGATTTTAATGCTGCCGGAATCCACATCCCATAAAGATGCGATTAGCTTTGCGATCGTTGACTTTCCGCTTCCGGAAGGTCCAACAATTGCATTTACAGTTCCTGCTTTCAGTTCCATATTTACTCCATGCAGGATTTCTTTGTCGTGATAGCCAAACCTTACATTTTCAAGAATGATGGAATTATCTTTTGGAACATCTTTACTTTTCTCCGGACGTTTTAACTCCGGCTGTTCTAAAATACCTGCTATCTCATCAACGATCACTCCGATTTTCCCAAGGTCATCTGTATAGGAGCCCACCGTGATCAGAGGCCCGACAATTCCCAGTGAGAGAATGATACAAATGACAAAATCAGATAACTCTAAGGTTTTATTCGATACATAATAGGCTCCAAAAGGCAATACTGTAAGAAGTGTATACGGTGTCACCACCATCATCAATGCATGATAGACAGAACATCTTCTCATCCATGAAATGAAAGAGTCCGCATATTCCCTTGCCGCTTTTGTAAATTTAGCATAAGAGCTTTCTGTCTTTCCAAATGCCTTTATGACCTCTATTCCGTTAATATATTCTACCGCAGCATCATTCAGCTCTTTTGTGGTATTAACCGTCCTTTCAAAACTTGGCTTATAATCCAGCATCATTCCAAAATAGGAAAGAAATCCCACTATAACCGGCACCAATGACCAGAGTGCCAGTCTCCAGTCTGTCAGAAAGAAATAAATCAGGATAATAACAGGTGCCAGCAAATTTGAGGTAAATTCAGGGACAATATGTGCCAGTGTTGTCTCAATGCTGTCAATTCTTTCCACCATGATATTTTTAAAAGTACCTGACGGTGTATCTTTCACATACCCAAGAGGTACCCTGGCAAGCTTGTCGCAACACGCTTTTCTTATATTTGCAAGTACCACAAAAGTTGCTTTATGTGACAATGACGTTGAAAGTGAATGAAACAGTTCTGCGATCACAAACGACAGTGCGATCAGGACTGCTTTTATCAGATATTTTTCAAACTCCTTTTCACCGTTTAAAAACAGTTTCACCACATCCGCAATTATAAAGTACGGAAGAATCTTAAAAATAACATTTCCTATTGCGAGCAATACACTCCACACATAGGCACTTCTTTTTTGTCCAGCCCATGTCAGTATCCAGCTGACTGCTGACTTTTTCTTTTCTTTCACACGTATTCACTCCTTGCTATAGTTTTAATTTTGTTAGTTGTGTCTAACCCTTGTATAATAAAATAGGTGGCATGCCGGCATCAGCCACCTGATATTATTTTCTTAAAATGTACCTTTCTGAATCGTAAGCCTAAAATTTAACGTTCCACAATCGCTCCCAGCCACCGGTATTGAATTCCCGAAGCTTGTGCACATTTCTCTTTGCAGTTTCCTTATCTATATCGTGCTCAATGATCTGAAATATAGATGAAAAAAATCCGGTATAAATCATATGCATGAGGCTTTCCCCGACAATCGGTATTTCAATTCCATCCTCCTTCATTTTCTTCACATATTCCAAACTGGATCTCATTTCCCTGTCTACCATATTGTGTATGAATGTCTCAAACTTTCCACTGTCTCCACATTTCAGCAATAATCGGAAATTATCATAATGCTCATAGATATAGTCAATCATCTGATCCATTCCGTTGCCGGATGTGTCCGACATATTACTGGTCTGTTCTTTGGCAGAAAGCTTTTCAAAATCCTCAACTACACGGTCGTAGATCTGATATATATGTTCTATATACGGATCTGTCAGTGCATCAAAAAGCGCCTCTTTTGTCGGATAGTATTTATAAAAGGCACCCGTTGTAAGTCCGGCATCCTTTACAATATTTCTTAAAGATGCCCCGGAAAAGCCATCTTTTAAAAAATGCTTTCTGGCTGTATTTAATATATTTTTCTCTGTATCTTCTGCTTTTGTCGACATCTTTTTCTTATTCTCCTAAACGTCTCTCCAAAATATAACAGTGTTATATAGTACTGTTATATTTTATCTCATTCTATTCATTTGTCAAGTATAATTTTTAGATTTTTCACAACTATTTTTCTCACCACACAATGCATACGCATTCCTTTGCGGATTTCAAATTTTTCCACTTTTAATCCTGCTTTTTTACAACACTTCGTGACCACTACTCTTGTCGGAACAGCAATCCGGCTCTCCTTCTATTTTAGGCAGCTTTTCATATCCTTATCAACAACAACGATAAAATGCCACACAGTTATTAACAACCATGTGACATTTATACTCTTAATACAATTTTGCACCTGCTGGAATTGCATCATCTAACATTACCAGATTCAGTTTTTCTTCTCCATTTACATTGTGAATTGCAGAAAGAAGCATACCACATGAATCTATTCCCATCATAGAACGTGGTGGAAGATTTACGATTGCCAATAATGTCTTTCCAACAAGTTCCTCTGGCTCATAAAAAGCATGTACTCCTGAAAGAATCGTTCTCTCATTCTCAGTTCCATCATCAAGTGTAAATCTAAGAAGCTTCTTGCTCTTTGGAACTGCTTCACAATTCTTCACCTTTACAACACGAAAATCTGACTTTGAAAATGTATCAAAATCAACCTGCTCTTCAAATAAAGGCTCAATTTCAATACCTGTATTATTTTCAGCAACTGCTGCCACTTCTTCTGCTACTACTACTTCATTGTTATCCATTTGGTTAATCTCCTTTTCTTCATTTCTCACAATATATTATATCGACAAAAACAAAATCATTAACAGATATACTAGACATTTCGTTTCTATTATTCATATATCTTATCCACCTCAGATTCATACACCGATTCAGTATGAGTATCAAATAGCACCCACTCCACCAGATCAAACCAATCCGGTTTATCCTGCAAAAACCTATTTACTGTATGTACTGCAATCTTTGCTGCCAACTCAACCGGAAAACTATATACTCCCGTTGATATAGAAGGAAATGCAATAGACCTGATTCCATTATCCATTGCCAGCTTCATGGAATTAAAATAGCAGTTAGCAAGAAGTTCCTCTTCTCTATTCCTTCCACCATTCCATATTGGTCCTACAGTATGTATCACATAATCACATGGCAGATTATATCCTTTTGTTATCTTTGCTTCTCCAGTCTCACATCCGTGAAGTGTCCTGCACTCCGCCAGAAGCTCCGGTCCTGCTGCTCTGTGAATCGCACCATCTACACCACCTCCACCAAGAAGGGAATTGTTTGCTGCATTCACAATTGCCTGCACATCTGTTACTTTTGTTATGTCACCTTTTATCGTTTTAATCAAATACATTGTTTAATATTCCTTCTCTATCTCATCATCTATTCCATACATTTTCTTGAATGCATCAAGGTCTGCCTGGTTCTTAATCAGCATAACCTCTTCTATTTTACCTGTATGAATATCCTTAAAGCCTGCAACCTGTTCACCATTACAAATACTCGCCTTGATTACCGGTTTCTTATTTTTCTTATCATATGTCTTTGTAACTGTCTTTTTCCTAAATAGTCCCACTTTGAGCACCTTCTTTTGACTTTGCCATCAGTATAAGTTTTTCAAAGGACTGTTCAAAGCGTACATCATCATCTTCTGTACGCTTTCTCGGTCCTTTCATATGATTCTTATGAGAGCTGCGTCTTGCCTTTTTATTAAGATGTCGCTCCATAAGCATCTGACCTATATTCTCATTCGTGTACCACTTACTGGATAGGTGAATAGCATATGCACCTTTTCCAAGTGCCATCGCAGCAACACCATAATCCTGCGATACTACTACATCCCCTTTATGACATATGCTGATTAGTTTATAATCTACTGCATCTGCTCCTGCACCTACTACAATCACTTCGCTGTAATCTGAGTACAAAACATGGTTTGTATCACACAGGAGAGTTGTCTTTATATTATATTTTTCTGCTATTTTCTCTATGATGTCCACTACCGGACATGCGTCTGCGTCTACAAATATCTGCATTTTTTATCCAGCCTCTTCAAGATACCTGAACATGTTTATCTGGCCATCGCACTCGTAATGCTCCATTAAAGGATTTTTGTATGCCGGTTTTATCTCCGGTTCATCGTTCTTCATATCCTCTTATCCTCTGTTTTATTCCGCATTCATATTTTAAAACTTCTACGCTGTTTGTATGTATAAATATATGATACTGATTTATTGAATTTACTGCAACATAATCTTGAAGTTTATGTAATGTATTTCGGTAACAAAGATATTCAGCAAAGACCGTTTACGCTATATCATTTTTTGAGTAATTCCAATGCCCTGTCCATTGGTACGCAGTCTGCATATCGTTCAGGCCAGAGAAATTCATTATAGTAATGGTAAGCCTGTTCCCTAGTCATGTACTCATTGTCCTGCGTAGAATTTGCATAGGCAGGAACAATCATGTGTAAGCCATGCTCAAAACCAGCCTCTACCATGGCATTGATACAGAAATCAGTCATAATGCCACAAATCATCACGTCTTTTTCTTCCTTTGCAGTTAGATACTCAAGCAGACCACTCTCTTTTTTGAACGAACTGCATACAGACTTAATAAATCGTTTTTCATCAGGCATCGGTTTAAACTCGGAATAGACCTCAAACTCATCATCCCCGATAGAGAATCCAGTATCAGGTCCATCATCATGCTGTACATAAATAACTTCTATGCCTTGTTCTCGATCTGCTCCAATACCTCCTTTCACCTATATACACAACTTCCAGACAAAAATCTGACACTCATTAAAAAATGTTTTTCTATCCCATAATACCATATTGCCACCATTCCCGCACACAGAAATAGGACTACCACTCATTTCTGAATGATAGTCCTGCTTCTGATTCATTAAGAGTGCTATCCCTCTTTTAAAAAATGTGCGAAATGTAATGATTACATATTTTCTATGGATTAACAGAGCGCCTAAAAATAATCCATGTACTTATGAAGTAACAAATCAATAAAATTGCCAAAATTCCCACGGTTGCCACAATCTGTAACATCAATGCAGTGAATCCAATATAGGCTGAAATTTCTGCTGATATGGTTTGGATAAAGTAAGCTATTACAACAGCAGCTACAATGATTGCTGTGATAATTGGAAGCCCAAACCAAACACTTAATTGTTGCAAGATAAGTTTTCCGATATGTTTTTCTTCCACCCCCAATTTTCGGAGTACAGAGAAGCGATATTTATATTGTCCTGCGTCTAAGAGTTGTTGCAAAGAAAGTACGGTAAGACATATAACCATCAGTACGACAGCACCATAAATCATTGCCGTCTGTAAAATAAAGTTATTTGCTATGGAACTATTGATTTGCAGTGTGCTAAAACGCACGCCATAAATAGCCCCGGTTTCTGCCTGCTCGGGATATTTCTCTGTAAAAAGTTTTTCCAGTTTCCTTGCATTTTCATAGGAGATATTTTCCGTTGTTGTAATATACCGGTTTTTTATCACTGGCAACAGCTTTTCACAGATATTGTCTGGAAGTACATACAATACATTTGTATAGGAATTGTACGCTGTTTCTCCAATCGGATCCTCATAATAGGACTGCCCGGAAAGAGTCAATTCTCCTGCGTCAGTCATAATGCTGGTGTGTTTTTTCAAAAAGCTATCCCGTTCTTCCTCGGTGGCGATTGCTTTCCATTGTGTTGTAAATTCATCTCTCTCCAGAGAAATCTGTTCATAACCCAACATTTCCCGTATGGTGTTATAATCACTCAAAGAAATTGCTACAATCGGAAAATCATATTTCTGTCTGTTGTGAAAATCGTCTTTCTCTGGCAGATATAGATTGAAAGTGCAATCATAGTCTGTATCTATTTTATGTTCTGTCAGAAAATCAGTAATAATTTCATAACTGTCTTGCGGCAGATTTTCTTCTTCATAAACATCATTGTATCTTGAATATACCTGTACATCATACATAGAGCGTATATCCAAATAACCTGAAGCCCAGCCCGTCAAAATAGGGGCGGCAATAAACATGAAGATTGCAAGGACAAGGGTTATACAAATCAGCGTCATTGTTTTGCTGGTTGTATTTAGTTTTGATATAATTTGCCCGAAAAAGAACAGGTTTTCTCCCTTGTATCTATGTTCCGGCGATTTTACTTTCCATGCTACAATCAAACCACTGGTAAGATAAATGAAGGCACAAATGAAGAAAAGTAAGTCAATCACAACAAAAAGCAGATATTGATTGAGCGTTCCACCACCAAAAGTCAGATAATATTTATTTGTTAATGCTGCAACGCTGGCTGCTGTAAAAGCATTCAATACAGAACATATCAGCAAACCGGCAATGAAACATTCTCTTTTTTTCTTTCTAATTATGCAAAATATCGACCACAGCAAAGTAAGCAGCGGAAAAAGAATATTTCCCCAAAACATAAGCTGCACCGGAAACGCAAAGCGGGTGTCATAATAAAACCAGACCTTTTGTATTCCTGTAATCAATCCCCATACGGTAAATACTTCAAAGAGGACTACTACAACAGAAATGAAGCGGCTCTTTTTTAGCTCTGGTTCGTTCTCTTTCTCTGCGGAAAGCATATCAATAATTTTTGTTTTTTTGATTGTGCGTGTATTGAAAACTCCTACCACAAAAAAACTTACCACAAAAAATATCACTGTCAGCAAAACGGTGTCCGGGAACAATGTCCATGAGATTTCATAAGGCTTTCCATAAGCAGTAAGGAGCATTGCGGTAATGAATTGAGAACAAAATACACCGCAAAAAATACCAATCAAAATGGAAAACATACCCATAATCAGTGTTTCTGCAAAGAAAATCCTGCCAATAGTTTTTTGTTCCATTCCCATAATGGACAGGACAGCAAATTCCTTTTGCTTCCGTCTTAGCATATAATGATTGACGAACCGTATCAAAAATAACAACAGCAATGTTATCATACAGATTGCAATTTTCATTCCGTCACTTAACAGAGTAAAATCATACTCGCTGCCTATATCCGGGCTATAATAACTACTGGAAATAGACAAGAACGCATAAAACAAGGTAACACAGATTGTCATTGTGACAATGTAGACCAGATAGTCTTTTACAGACCGTTTTGCATTTCTGAAAACAAGTTTAGCATACATGGCTCTGTCCCCCTCCGATCATGGTAAGGACATTCAGAATTTTATCAAAAAAAGCACTTCTGCTGTCGTTGCCCTTGCGCAGTTCCATAAAGATTTCTCCGTCTTTCAAAAAAAGAATACGGCTGGCATAGCTGGCGGTAAAAGCGTCATGAGTTACCATAAGAATTGTCGCCCTAAGCTGTTCATTGATACTTTGAATGGTAGACAGCAGCATTTGTGAGGAATGGCTGTCTAATGCCCCTGTCGGCTCATCTGCCAGTAAGAGCTTCGGGTTGTTGATAATTGCTCTTGCACAAGCACAACGCTGTTTTTGTCCGCCGGATACCTGATAAGGATATTTGTTTAGAATATCGCTGATATTCAGCTTTCCGGCTATATCCAAAATGCGGGATTCTACGCTCCCGGCAGGGACTTTGTTGATTGCTAATGCCAGTGCAATATTTTCTGAAATCGTCAATGTGTCCAGCAAATTGAAGTCTTGAAATATAAACCCTAAATTCTCTCTGCGAAAGCGGGCAAGGGATTTTGGTTTGATTTCCGTTATGTCTGTTCCCTCTAAAAAAATATGCCCTGCACTTACGGTATCAATCGTAGAAATACAGTTGAGCAGCGTTGTCTTTCCAGAACCGGACGCACCCATAATTCCGAGAAATTCCCCAGCTTCCACAGAAAAGCTAATGTCTTTAATGGCTTTGGTAATATTCCCTTCATTGCCATAATATTTCTGGATATGTTCCAGTTTCAAAATCGTATTCATCTGATAAACCTCCTTAACTGTTCCATATCTTTATTGTAAATGGAGTATCTCATTTTTTGTATCAAGTTTTCTTACACAGTTCTTACAAAAATGTAAGAAGTGCAGAACCTATCAGCCCTGCACTCCGATAATAAAATCATTCATTTGAAAGGTAAGTGAAATCGTTGTTCCTCTGTTTTCGGAATAAGCAGTAAGCCCTATTCCCAGTTTATCACATAGACGCTTGCAAAGGTATAAGCCAATTCCAGTAGAATTTTTCCCGGTTCGCCCATTCTGACCTGTAAATCCTTTTTCAAAAATACGGGGTAAATCACTTTTAGGAATACCTATCCCATTATCGCTGATAGATAGCACAATCTTGTCATTCGTTTTTTTCGCCCCAAAGTGCAAAATAGGCTGCTCTGCATGGTATTTGATTGCATTACCGATAATCTGATTTAAGATGAACCGCACCCATTTTTCATCGGTGTAAACTTTTGTTTCTATATCGTCTATCTGAATTGACATATTGCTTTGACGCAAAAGATACTTATTATCTGCGATTGCACTATGCACAACATCGCATAAATTGACTTCACGGACAGAATAGTCTTTTTCAGCGTGTTCACTTCTGGCATAGTAAAGCGCCTGTTCTGTATATTGATTGATATTCTCTAACTCTGCCAATACCTCTCTGGAAAAGGGAGAACGGTTATTCTCACACAGCAGCTTCATAGCTGTAATTGGTGTTTTTACTTCGTGTATCCATTGTTCAATGTATTCTTTATATTCCTTGCGTTCCCTCTGTACTTCGCCAATCCGTTCCAACATAGATTTTTCAGCCATTTTCATAATCTGGTAAAAAACCTGTTCATCAGCCCTTTCCGGCACTTGCATGATTTCCGGCAATAAATATCGTTCTTCTAATTGCTCCGTCATATTGAGCAATTTATTCAGATATTTTTTTCGTGAGAAATAAAAAGTCAGCAAAGATAAAACAAGGACAATCGACCAGACCGCAAGAATAAACAGGACTGTCTGGATAGGATTATCGCTTGCAATTAAGAACAAGGCAAGGGCAAGCATACCCAGCAGATTGATTAAAATAACGGGGAGTTGATTTTTCAAATATTGTTTTCCACTCATAATGTATATCCTTGCCTGTGTTTTGTTTTAATGAAATCTACAAGTCCGATTGTTGCCAGTTTGTCGCGAATACGGGTAATATTGACACTTAGGGCGTTATCATCAACATAAAGCTGATTGTCCCAAAGAAAATCCACAATATCATTTCTGGAACAGATTTTTCCGGCGTTCTTAAAAAGGTAGTAGAGGATTTTCAATTCATTCTTTGTCAATTCTGCTTTCTGTCCTTTGTACTCTATCATGCTACTCTCCAAATGCAGGGTAGCTTCTCTCCACATATAAATTTCTGTTTGCGGGGAACGGTAGGCTTTCTTTAACAATGCAGCAATTTTAGCAAGAAGAATAGCGGGATTATAAGGCTTTGTGATAAACGCATCTCCACCCAGCATAATGCTGTTCAGTTCGTCCATATCTGTATTGCTGCTTGTTACAAATACAATCGGAATATCTGAAAAGGTGCGAATTTGAGAGCATATTTCAAAACCGTTATTCCCCGGAAGTTTTATATCCAGAATAACCAGATGTGGCGCAGCTTCTTTTAACTGCTCTATTGTTTGGGAAAAATCCGTAACTGCAAATACTTCATATCCATTCCCAGACAAAAGAGTTTTAAGCTGTGTTTGTATCGTAAAATCATCTTCAATGATTAGTATTTTTTCCTTCATAGAGATACCTCCCTGATATTGCCTTAATTGTCATATCCACATAACGTTTTACATTTTCAGAAAAAATACTCAACTTATCTTGGTTGACATGATAGCTATAAAATCTTCTATCAAACCTTTTTAATGCTTCTTCTATGGTTATTGCAGCCATCGCCTATTTCCTTTCTTTTTTTAATCAATACATCTACATTCTTACATACTCATAAAACTATATTTGCATTATACCATGAAAAAAATCAAAATACTGTAACTTTCTTTCAAAAACTGGTCATAAACAGTTCCCTGATTCTAAATAAAAAATATATATCTTCTTGATATTATTACGCACTAAAAAAGGACGCAGGATTTCTCCCACGCCCTAACAACTATCTGGCTTTATCTTCCATTACCTTCGCTACTTCCTTATGTGCCAATTCCTGTTTCACCTCATCCACGCCTCTAGCCTCAAATGCATCTGCATTATACTGATACTCCTGTGGTTCAGCAACCATCGGTGAATATACAACCTCTTCTTCCACTCGCTCAGCTTCTGCCCTCTCCGGCTCTGTCTGTTCCTGTGCTTTCGCATTCTCCATATGCTTTTCCTTATCAAGCTGCACATTCATAGCCAGATTATCCAGCTTATCAATAGATGCATCCAAATGAAGTTCCATTGATACAAGCATCTTTTTCACTGCTTTCATCGGAGCAAGTACTGCCTTTGTAATGGGATGTTTCTGCTCTTTCTGAGAATAATCCACCTCCGGCTTGTCAGCAAAAGTGCGGAATGCATTGGCTACTGTCTGCCCTGCTTCACGAAATCCTTTTGCAAGAAGTGCTGTCTTTGCTATATCCTTATCTGTGGTCTTGATTGCACCTCTTACATTCTCCCGGATATCAAGAAGTTTTTTCTTAATTCCTAAGAACTCAGATACCCTGTATAATGCAGCTCTTCCCTTTTCCTTTGCTTCTTCGACTATGCCCTTAGCAGTAGATTTGACCTGTTCTTTCACTTCTAATACCTGTGACTTTATCTGCTCACATCTGGTATTAAGTCGCTCCTGTGCTTCTGACAATGCCTTTTTTGCATTATTGACAAGTGTATCTTCCTGCATTTCTTTGATCTGGTTCTGCATGTTGGTGAGTTCTTCCGTCATGGAATCAATCTTTTTCTCCAATCCGTCCACATAGCTGCATATCTCAAATACATCGTTTGCCTGCTCTTTCATGGCATTTTTCTTTAGTAATTCGAGAAGTTCCCTTATAACCTCCTCATTGGTAAGTGTTTTTCCTGCTTCCATATCCATTCTGTTTCCTCCATTCTGTAAAAGGGGCAGCCTTGGCCGCCCCTGTACTCTGATTACTGATTATCGAAAGGGCGTCGCCTCTTTGTCCTTCTCTTTATCGGGATTGCCATGATGTTTCTCTGCACTTTCTCTTGCCTTTTCGTTGCTCTTATCCTTTGCTTTCTCATATTCAGAGATAATCTCATTATAGAGTTTTTCCCTGAAATCCTTTGTAACCGGATAGCAGACATCTTGATAGATTGGCTTGCCCTGCTCATCCACCTGCTTTGTCTTATAAGAAGGCATTGATACAAAGATTTTCTCTTTACCCTGCACGATATTGATATTATTTACGATGAAACTGTTTTCAAAATAAATGCGTGCAAGTCCCTTGATGTTACTGCCTTCCCTCTCATAAGGTGTCACAGTTACGGAAAACTCAGGCATTTCAAAGGAACCTTTGGTTCCTTGTGTTCTGTCCTGCTTCTGTGTCTCCTCTTTCTCTGGTTCCTTGATTCTTGCATAGGCATCAAGGATATTGGTATAGAGTTCCTCACGAAACTCTGCTGTGATAGGATTGCACACATCCTTATAAATCACACCATTGATTTCATCACGCTCATTGGAGCGGTATCTAGGCATTGAAACAAAAAGCTCTCCCTTGTCCTTATTCTCAAGGATTGCAATATTGGTAATCTTAAATGAATCACCGAATACTACTGTTGCAAATCCTTTGATGTTGCTGCCCTCTTTTGCTCTTACTTCGTTTACTTTAATTGAATACTTCATATGCTATTCCTCGCTTTCTTTTTGTTCTTTGTTTTGCTCCGGTATGATAAGCTCACACCAAAGCTGTTCTATCTGTTCACAAGACAATCTGCCATTTAACCAGTTGCCAAGTGTAACGACCATTCCGTCCTGCTCATAATAGAGCCACTCCTGTGTTTCAATGTTCCCCTCATACACGATGGTCACATCAAAATCAGGCATAAATAATCCTTCCTCTGCATCCCATACACAGGCTATTCCCTGTCTGAGTGTCAGATTCAGGCTTTCGACATACACAGACCAGCCGCTTACGACTATCTGAAATTCATCATCAATCTCTGCAATATCATCCTCGATGTCAATTAGCTCTTCCATTTCCGATACTGCCTCTTCTATCTCACCTAACCGGTATCTCTTATTCATCCATCACCGCCTCCTTATAAATGCACCTAACTACAAAACGCATGGTTCCTTTCTGGGAACAGGTAAAAAGAGTTAGTTCTTTTTCATCGCCCTGTGTCTTGATGCTGTTATCATACGGATTTACTACCTCTGTCTCTGTTACCTCATAGATATGCTTCAGCCCATTTTTGTCGGTTATCATTACTTCATCACCTATGGATATCTGACTTAGTGGTGTAAAAAATGTGCCATATCTGCTGCCATTGTGACCGCACAATACACAGTTGCCACTCTCCCCAATCCCTGCTGTTTCTTCTATATGACCGATCCCGGCATTAAGCACTTTACTTGTGGTTCCTTCCATTACCGGATACCGGATATCTATGCCCGGTATCTCAATGATACCGATAACACCGCCTTCTTTAAAAATGGCTTCATCCTCTTCACTAATGGAGGTTTGCTCTTCCTCCACATCTGTTTCTTCATCGTAATCATCCTCCAATGTCTGCTCAAATTCACTTATGAGCTGTTCTGTCTGTTTTTCTCCTGTTGCCCGCCAGAAAAAAGGGACTGCCATAATGGCAATCCCTGCTGTAATCAGTAGTCCTGCGACCACTTTTCTTATGCTCATATTATTCACTCTCCTATCGTGTTCTGCCCTCTCTGTCGGCTGGATAAGCACCTTTATCCTCTGCTACAATTGCTGCAGATTTCATCCTGTCATCTGCTTCTCTTTCTTCCTCCGGTCCGCTCAGGTCTGCATCCACAGCCTTTGCGTTCTCAAGGTCAAGCTGGGCATTCAGTTCACACTGCCTTGACAGCTTTTCTTCCAGTTCCTTGCTGTATGCAAATGGCTTGTCATACTCTGCCTTTGATGCTTCAAGGTCATTCTGGTACTGCTCAATCTTCTTTTCTAAGAAATCAATGTTCTCATGGAGTCCATTGAACAGGTTTTCCAGCTTTACCATGCTGCCGACCGGACTTGTGGAAAGTTCTGCCTTGTACTCAGTCTTTCCACGAAGCACCATATAATTGATACCAAGGAAGTTCTTTTCCACAAGCAGCTCAAATCCATGGAACTTGCCGATTGCAGTTGTCTCTCCGGTCTTACATTTGCTGATTGCTTCAAGCATCATCGTTCCCCCATCCACACGCTCTGTGTAGGTTGCTTTGCCTATGGTAATGGCAAATTCCGGATTATCAATCAGTTCTTTATCCCTTGCCTTTACATCTTCTCTTACATTGTCAAGCTTTTCTGTTGCTGTCTTAATAAGCTTCGGGTACTTAATCATAAAGTTATCCTGCAATCCATATCTCTGATTATCATAGGATGCCTTTAAGAGCTTTAATCTCTGGACATCATTGTCAATCTCCATCTTTTCCTTGATTAAAGGATTGCCTGTAGCAACCGCCTTAATCTCTGCATAGGAAAGTGTTGCCTCGTCGATATCCTCGCAGCTTCGGCTTACTGCCTTGCTTGTCATGACCTGACTGATGAAACGCTGCTTATTTTCAACGAGCGACCAGTTGTATGCATCAAAGGTTCCTTTAGTGACATATCTGTAGATTGCTACTTCTTCATTTTCGTTGCCCTGTCGTATGCCTCGTCCTTCCCTCTGTTCAATGGAGCTTGGCTTCCACGGACAATCCACATGATGCATTGCTACAAGGTGTGTCTGCACATTGACACCTGTTCCACACTTGTCCGTTGAACCGATAAGAACTTTCTTTTTACCTGTCCTCATTTCCTTAAAAAGTGCATCCCTCTGTGCATCCGTTTTGGCATCATGGATAAATGCTATCTCATCTGCCGGAATACCATACTGGATAAGTGTTTCCTTCAGATAATCGTAGATGGTAAAGTCCTTATCCGGTCCCGGTGTGCCGATATCTGAAAAAATAAGCTGACAGCCTATATGACCGTTGGCATTTCCTTTCTCATATTCTTTCCAGACATTCTCCGCTACCTTATTGAGCTTTCCATCTGGATTATTTGGTGCGTCCTTATCAATCAGCCTTGCATCTGTTCCAAGAAGTCTTGCCTCATGGGTAATCTTTAGGAAGTTGTCCACACTTGGATCAACTCCACCACCTCTGATACGCTCTGCCCTCACAACAAAGTCTTCCATGACCTGTTTTACATACCAGTCAGGCTCTGACTCCACTATAATAGGCTTGCCGCCACGGAGAGCCGGCACATCAAGGTCCAGCATATCGGCAGTCTGCACATCTGCTACCTCACGGAAGATATTCATAAGCTCCGGCAGATTCGTAAACTTATTGAATCTGCTCTTAAAACGGAATCCACTTCCCTCTACAGTAAGCTCCAGTGCTGTTGTCACTTCACCAAAGTTCGCTGCCCATGAATCAAAGTGATAAATCCCCATCTCTTCAAGTGCCGCTTTCTGCAAGTAAAGCTGCATGACATACATCTCACACATGGTATTGGATATCGGTGTACCAGTTGCAAACACAATGCCTCTGCCATCATTTATCTCAGACAAATACTGGCATTTAAGCTGCATATCCGTTGACTTTTTCGCTCCACTGCTGCTGATACCGGACACATTATTCATCTTGGAAAAAATCGCAAGGTTCTTAAAATTATGTGCTTCGTCTACCATAATTGAATCCACACCAAGTTCCTCAAAGGTAATAAGGTCATCCTTCCTGCTCTCATCAGATAGAGATTTCAGCTGTTCCTCCAGCTTTTTCTTCTGACTCTCCATCTGCTTTACGGTCCATCGTTCTCCGTTACGCTCCTTCATCTCATCAATCGCATAGCTGATTTCTTCAATCTGCTCATTAAGCATCCTCTCCTTTCTCTCTGCCGAGATAGGAATTTTCTCAAACTGCGAATGCGACATGATAATACAGTCATAATCTCCAGTCGCAATCCTTGATACAAACTGCTTTCTGCGACTCTTTTCAAAGTCACGTTCCGTAGCAACCAGGATATTGGCTGACGGATAAAGCCTTAAAAATTCACTTGCAGTCTGCCCGATAAGCGGCTTTGGAACAACCATGATTGTCTTATTGGCAAGTCCAAGTCTCTTCTGCTCCATGCAGGCAGCCATCATCTCAAAGGACTTTCCGGCACCGACACAGTGTGCAAGCAGTGTGTTTCCTCCGAGAAGGATTCTTGCCACCGCATTCTTCTGATGAGGCTTTAGCTCAATCGCCGGATTCATTCCCGGAAACTGTAAGTGGCTTCCGTCATACTCACGCAGGCGGATATTATTGAATGTCTCGTTATAATACTCCACATATTTCTGTCTGCGTTCCGGCTCTGAAAACAGCCATTCCTTGAACTTTTCCTTGATCATGTTCTGTTTTTCCCTTGCAAGCATTGTCTCATTCTTATTGACTTCATAATGATATTTGCCATCTCCGTCATCAATCCTGTCCCTGACTGTTACAGTTTTAAGATTCAGCGTATCCTCAAAAATAGAATAAGCATCCATGCGGCTTGTACCATAGGTCTTAGTAGCTGCCACTGAATGCTTATCCATGCTCTTATTCTCGATGAACCATTCCATGCTCATCTTATTTAAGTGTACCTGAATGCCTGTATTGTAAAACTGGCTTCTGACTGCCCTTGCTCTTCTTGGTGTATTGAGAAGCTCATAGATAAACTGCTCATAATCAAGCGGCTCAATCCATGTCGTGCCAATCTTTACATCAATATCCGAGGCTTCAATCCACTCCGGCTGCACCTTTTCAAGTGCTGCCACATTGCCTGCAAATCTTTCTGCCTGTGGATTGTCTGTATCCGCTGCCATAGCCTTTGCTACACGAAGCTTGTCTCTCACATTTCCGGAAAGATACTCGTCTGCTGTCTCCCAGCCGATATCGGGATTGTTCTCGTTGTAGCGGTCGGGATTTAAGAAAATCAGTCCATCCAGTTCTTCCACAAGAACTGCCCTTCTAAGCTCTGCCAAAGCATCGTCACTTAGAGTTATCTCATCCACTGTCTGTCCAGACTTTTCTGCAAGTTCTTCCTTTGCATTTGTAATATCCGGCTCATAGATAGAAAGCATATAGGCAAGATTTACATATCCAAATTCATTGACGGATACATTTAATGCTTCCACAGCAGTCTCCACTCTGTCTATGACAGTCTTTGCCTTAATCGTCTGCTTATAAAACATATCCGCTTTTTTCACCTCCCCATCTTCGTTTACTTCCTCAAGGCTGCAAAGAAGTGGGTAATCGCTGTCATCCCTGAATGCTATTCTGTTTGCTTTTGAAGTAATGGCTCCATACTGCTTTACGAAGGCATCATATTTTACATTAAGAAGTCTCTGCTTATCAGAAAGCTCCTCCTCGCTGCAGCCATCCATCTGGATATCAATCAGCTCTCTTGTTATCTGTCTGATTTCATCAAGGCTTCGGATTCGCTCCTCGGCAGTCTGTGATACTTCTTTTTTTACCATCTCGGAATTTTCCCTGTAATAGAGTTTTCCTTCAAAAAATGTGTAAGTGTAGTTTCTCACATCCGGATCAGCTGGGATAACTTCCTCTGTCTGCTCCGCCTCATCTGCCACTCTCTCAAAATCTGTCATCTGGGCTTTGATATTTCCGATTGCCTTATTGAGAGCCTCGTACATATTGAAGTTCTCATCATTATTCACACAGACTGTATATCTGCTGTCCTGTCCGTAAATCCTTGTGTCATATTCCATAGATCCAAGCATCATCTCCGGATGCTCTGCAAAATAAGAGTTGACTGCAATGCCATTCTCAGTTACACCAAGGTGTACCCAGTCAGGTTCAATATCAATCTTTCTCTCCCTCTTCTGCAAAAACAGGATATCTGCTGTCACTTCGGTTCCTGCATTATCTTTAAATGCAGTATTCGGAAGTCTTACTGCTCCCACAAGCTCTGCTCTTTCAGCCAGATACTTTCGGATAGTAGGATTTGCCTTATCAAGTGTTCCCTTTGTGGTGATTACTGCAACCATGCCTCCCGGTCTTACCTGATCAAGTGCTTTTGCCAGAAAATAATCGTGGATACGGAAGTTATACTTGTTGTACTTTGGATCAAATACCTTATAATCACCAAATGGCACATTTCCGACAACCACATCAAAGAAGTTATCCGGATATGTGGTATTCTCAAATCCTGTGATACTGATATTGGCATTCTGATAAAGCTGCTTTGCAATTCTTCCTGAAATGCTGTCAAGCTCCACCCCATACAGCTTGCTTCTCTGCATTGGTGCCGGCATACTTCCAAAGAAGTTACCGATACCCATAGATGGCTCTAATACATTGCCGCCTCTGAAACCAAACTGGACAAGTGCCGAATTTATGCACATGGCAATCTCCGGTGAAGTATAAAAGGCGTTATTTACTGTTGCCCTTGCAGCACTGTATTCCTCATCAGATAAAAGGTCTTTCAGCTCTGCATATTCTTTGCTCCAGCCTGCGTTATTCTCATCAAATGCCTGTGACAGTCCGCCCCATCCGACAAACTTCGACAGAGTTTTCTGTTCCTCCGGTGTGGCAAGCCTGTTCTCTGATTCAATCTGCTTTAAAGTGCGGATTGCATCCATATTCCACTGGTATCTGGTCTTGGGACCGCCTTTTTCCATTTTCCAGAGGTTATAGTGGAAATTGTGTTTCGTCTGCCCGGCAACATTCTTCTCATTTTCAAGACTTTCTACTTGCTGCACTGGTTCCTGCTTTGGTGTAAAATCTACAGTTTCCTGTGATTCTGTATCAGCCTGAATATCATCCACAGATACTGATACTGCATCATCTGAAACCACATGTCCATTCTCATCAATCTTGGTTTCCCAGCCATTCGCTATTGCTCTTTCCCTGGTTTCAAGACGATTGGCTTTTACACTATCCTCGATATCAAAGAATCTCTTATAGACCGGATTCATCTTATCCCTGTCAGCCTTCTGCTTTGTCTCCTGATAATACTTCTTCTGGTCTTCTCCGCAGTAAAATGGCTGTTTTACCATATAAGATAAGATTTCATATAACTCACGCCAGTCGAGAGCACCTTCTTTACGCACACCATTCCTGTTCTTATAGCTGATCTTCACATATCCGCTTCTGATTGAGTACTCCACAAGACCATACTTATTGTTGGAATATGCCTTTCTTTCTGCATTATCTGTCCCTAATGCAATATCCCTGATAAGGTCAAGTTTATTGGGCATAAATGCAAAATCAGACTGCACCACATCCATAAGGAATGCCCTAAACGGAGTGTAGCAGCTGCAATCTGTTACAAGAATCTCCGCCGCATCACGCAGGTCTTCATCAAGCTCTGCAATACGCTTGGCATAATCAATCGGTGTAATATACTGAAGCTCTGATGGATCTTTTTCAGTTGTTTCAGCTTCTATCTCTGCACCATATTCTGCCTGTGTTACCATGCGGTCTTCATTGGCAGTTTCCTGTGGTATCATGCCTTTTGCACTTACATAATCTCTGTTAGAAGCATAGCTCTCCGGCTCATCCGGTATTGCATAATCATCAATCTCTGATTCTGCCTCTTCCGGTTCCACTTCCTGATATTCGGCATCAATGACCTCATCATCCTCACGGAGTCCGTCCATCGCAAGCTCATCAATACGAGGTGTCTCAGACTGGTATTCCCCTGTAAGAATAAGGACACCAAGCTCTTTTTCGATATCTTTCCACGAAACATATCCTTCAACCTCTCCATCCTCATCTCGCCACTGAAAACGCAGTCCATTCCCATGAAATGTGTCATATCCGTGCAGTCCCAGTCCATCAACCGGCCAGCCTGCACCTCCCTGACCATACTCTGCTTTGATACGCTTTGCTCTGGTTCCTGCATCAATCTCTGTTTCAAAAATCTTGCATACCCTGCCCTTACCACCGATAAAACCTGTACCTCTCATAAGCACCTGTTTGATATACTCACTTGGTACTGTTGCAGACTTTTTGGGATTCAGGTAATTGTATTTACCTGCTAATGCAGCTTTTCTGTCCTGCTCGAACTGACGCATAAACTGATTATTGTTTTCGTCCTCAGTATGAATGGTGCCAATGCTTGCCTGCCCATTCTGGTCGAAAAAAAAGGAAGCCTGTGTATATTCGGCTTCCTTACTGACACCCAATGAATTGATTTCATCAAGTTCCCTATTCAGTTCTGTATCATCTGATTCTAGTGGAATCGCATCACTATCTGATTCAGTACCACTTCCTCTGCCTGCATCTTCGCCTGCTCTCTTATCTTCCACATCTCCATTGTCGATGACGGATCCTGTGGCTTGTGCTTCGCCAGATACTGCATCTCTAACTGGTCGTACAGCTGATTCGCTTCCTCCTCTACCGCTGACATCTTCTCGTACATCTTCCCGAATCTCATCAGCGTCTTGTATCTTGCCGGCTCGTTCTCTTTGAGATAGTTCATCGCCATCCTTCCGTATTTGCCCAGCTTCGTGAGATCCTCCGTCTCGTCCGGCATCTCTATCTGCGGATAAAGCAGTCCGTCCACTTCCTTGTAAGTCATTTCTTCTAACATATCCAATTCTCCTTTCGCTCTCGATTGCCTTTAAGTTACGACTAAATTCTCTAAGAACACTACAGGAGACATCGCATACAATGGAACCAAGACGGTAAATGATCTCTTCGTCTTTGATATTTACGATCTGACTGAAATCCTGTTCTTGCACAGATAAGTCAAATCCGCATCTCGTCCCTACAGCATACATGACACTTGCATATACAAGCTGCTCCATGTCCATTTCCTGCTGTAAGCCATTGCGTTTCTTACTTTCTTCCTTTATCACACTACCTGATAGCTGCATGAGCTCGGTCATTCGGTCTCCGAACTCTTCTTTTATTATAAGCCAAACATCTGTTCCTGTAAACTGTTTTAATATATTTTTTAGAGACTCCCTGTTGCTGTTATCGTACTGCTCAATCTGACCTTCTGATACGAGAAAATCCACATAATCTTTAAGATTTTCTCCCTCAAGGTCCCATGTCAGCTTAACATTCTTCCCTCCGGTATCACTGATATCAAATATATACCTCATGCGTGGATTCAGTGCCCTTGACGGGAAGATAGCGCAGCCTTTCGCACCACGCTTTACATATCTTCCCACCTTTTTCCAGGTATCATAATCTGCCATGAGTGTGCTTTTTTCCGGAGGTCTCTGAGCTGTTATCATAACGATATTGTCAAATTCATAGCGGTATAACTGACCTGCGACCTTTAACACATCCTTCCAGTTCTTTTCTGATCTGGTGATGTTACCAATCTCAGAATCGTATATCGCTTTGACCTTCATATCAACGCCCATACCTTTGTCCTCCTCTACTTAAACATCTCTGCAAACAATCCCTTAAATAGCTTTAACTCATCCTTATCCAGCTCGATTGCAAATTCATTGTCGATTGCCTGTTTTTCACATTTATCCTTTTTCTTTGCAATCTTACGCACCACACGAAGAAGCACATAGCACTCCTTGGACTTTGCAATGCTCTGTTTAAAGGTCAGCTCATCCTCATCGACTGACTTCTGTGTGTGATAGATAATCTCTTTTAACTTATCATTGATACCATCTACTTCCTCAAGGGAAATAATAACGGATGCCTTAGAAGCACCCGATCTGTCCCACTCCTTATGAAGTTCCTTTACTAAAAACTCCATGTTCTTAATTACTGTTGTTGAATCACTTTTCATCTTGCTTTTCCTCCGTTTTCTTTTAATGAAGAAGGGAGCTGACCTTCGCTGATAGGCGCAAAATCAACTCCCTTCATGTCCTCTGCTCCAAGGACTATCTGCTCTGCATAATACATATCCATTGCCTTATTGATGGCATCGTCAAGCGACTCTGCCTTTACTTTCTGTACTCGTGAAAGCACTTCTTTTATCTCAACATCAAATTCCTGTTCCATATGATATCGCCTCCTGTAAAAATCTCATCACCGGCTCTTTTCTTCCTTTACCTGTCTTTCCTTAAAGCCCTCATCGTACTTTCCATCTTCCAGCCTGTCGTAAAAACAGTCTTCTTCAATCGTTCCGAAATCCTCATACATCTGGTGAAGGAAGTCATTCTGCAGCTTCTTTGGCACATCATCATCCTTTGACATATCTTGATAAAAATAGAACTTCTGCTTTAGCTTTGCCCTGTAATCATAGATATCCTCTATCTTTTCCGGTGTGCCATACTCCCTCTTGTATGCCTTGAAATTCGTGGTTGAGAGTGTGGAACCGAGATAAATTCCATGCTCCCACGATACTCCGATTGTGGTATTGTCCTTTGTAGGCTTCTCATCCTTCGGATAACGCTTATACTCTGTCGCACCAAGGGCGATTGTAAGAGAACCTGACTTCATATCCATCACCACAAGATTTCTTGGTGATAATGCTTCAAGCACCATGTAATCATGGTCATTGAAGTTATGAAATGTCTGTCCCCTTTCAAATGATCTGTCCACACTTTCATAATGCAGGTTAAAATCATCAACCCAGCCCTTATCGGTCATTCCAATCTCCTTAAGCTTTGCAACACATTCAGAAGAACTGGCTTCTTTATCAAACCGAAATTCTTTGGAATCGTTATAAAATCCCTGAAGAAAATGTCCCAGCTGAATATCATCCAGACAGAATCTCGCAGATAAAGTTACATTTGCTGCCCTGTAATACTCTGCGAAGTTATCTGCTTCACCAAGTGTTCTTCCAAGCTGCAACAAATTGTCTGCAAGCTCTGACATGTCATCAACTGCTATAAAACTCTTATAATCATCCAGAATCATCAGCATATTTGTCTCTGTTCCCCTGTCGTTTTCTGTTACCAGTATCATATCTTTTAAATCCATTCTTACCTCCAGTCTCAGAGAGGGACTATGCCCTCTCTGCAAATTTCCTGTTATGGTCTTCCTATCACAACAATCTTTCCTGTGCTTGCCACATCCCTGTAGACCACACCAAGACTTTCATTAAGTGCCTCTACCACCTTGCCATTTCCGACATATACTGCCACATGGCTGATGTTCTTATATCTTCCGTTGCTTGTAAAACTGTAGAAGATAAGGTCTCCCGGCTGTAACTCATCAAAGGAAACAGTCTTTCCGGCTTCATCCAGTCCCTGTGCCTCCGCTGCCGCTGTGGTTGCACCACCGTAACTAATATCCACACCTGCATCCTTCCATGAATAATAGGCTAAGGAACTGCAGTCATAATAGTTACCGCTGTCTCTTAAATCCTGACTATAAGGGAAGCCAACTCTGTGTAGTGCATAGGAGCAGACTGTTTTCTGCCTGCTGTCTGTAATTCCACTAAGGATGGCATTGATTTCATCCTCAGTCATGGAGCTTACTCCCGGACTTCCGCCTCCGCCACCACTTCCGCTTCCGGCATATCCAAGCTGTCCCATAAACTCCGGACTCATGATCTGCTCAAGCATTTCCACCTGATCAGAATTAAATCCATAGACCGAAATCATATCTCTGTACGATTTCAGTGTGACATTCACATACAGAACCGACTTCGTAACAGTAGTTACATTACCGTCTGCATCCGTTTCTTCCACATCCTTTGTTCCTGTGCTTGTGGTGTATGAACACATATCATTTACTACTGCCTGCAGCCAGCCTTTTGAAGTGTCATTCATGACTGTTGCAGTATCTCCGACACCATGCTTGACCATATAGACTGCCATGATGTCATAGTAATTGCTTGGGGTTTCTTCCATACCTTCATAATCCACATAGACAAGCTCTCCAAGGTCATATCCGGTATGCTCATTCACTTTCGTATTCACATCCCGGTTAAACTCCTGCACATAAGCACTCGTTACTATCTGCACGGTATCTCCTGATTCAAGTGGTGGCAGAAATAAAGCAAATGGAGAATTGTAAAGGATTGCTATCACCGCTATAACCGGAACCGCAATCATGGCAACTACAAGTACAAGTAACAACAGCACCAATCCAATAATCGGTGCAGCTGCCTTTACCCAGGTAATCGCTTTTCGCACAATCAGATCCTTTACCAGCTTTGCCACGCTATCTGTCTGATTCTCCTGTGCTTTCATCTTATCCAGAAAGAATTTTATCTTCCTGCTCCGGTTGGTCATCTTTTCATCCTTGACCTCTATGGACACACCTGCAGCATATCCGGCTGCCATGCCGATTGCCGTGCCTACTCCCGGTGCAACTGCTGTTCCTGCCGCTGTAGCAGCTGCCTTTGTAGCAGTTTTTGTTGCAACCTTGGCAGTAGTCTTGGCTGTTTCTTTTGCTGTCTCTTTAGCCACAGTCTTTGCAGTATCTTTGGCAGCTTTCTTTGCTGTCTTTTTTGCCAGCTTCTTTCCTGCATCTACCTTCTTGATACGCTTCCTTGCCTCGGCTGCCGCCTTTTTCCTGAAAAGTGCTGCACCCTTAGAAGCAGTTCCGGTAACAGGTCGGCTCGCTTCATATGCAAGATATGCTGCCTGCGATACCTCATGCCCACCTTCCACCTGCTCTGTTACTGCTCCGGCTGCAAGTGCACCTGTTCTTCCTGCTATGTGAAGATTGGTGTTCTTGGTCTTGATGGAAGTGTTTGATTCTCTATAGTTTCGCTTAAATCTTGATAGTCCCCTATTCTTCGGCTCTGACTGATGAATGGTACTCTTGCGATAGGACTTCTTTTTATCATCAGATACCTTTGCACCGATAGTCTTAGGACCTCTCTCTACTGTATAGATGTTGCTGCCTTTAATCTTGGCACCCTTTGGCTCGTGGGCATGAATCTTAGCTTTCTCCTTTGTGTGAATGATCATCGGCTTGTCATCAACCTTTCTAATTTTCAATTTTCTCACCTCCTACTTTGAAAAATAAAATAAGCCGCTAGGGAGCAAAAATTACTCCTTAACGGCTATGTAAAATCATTCAATATTCAATTATTAAAAACAACATGAAACTGAAAGTTGTCAGTCTTTCATCTTTTTTATCACTCACTAATTAACTGTAATCCATTAGGATTTAGCTGATATATTTTATCACACACCTCTTCAATGTACTTTCTATCGTGAGAAATGCTAATGACAGCCCCTGGAAATTCTCGGAGCATTTTTCTTATTACCGGACCGGATAATGGTGAAAAATTTCTTGTAGGCTCATCCAGAATAAGAACATTCGCACCACTTAAACTCATCCTCAAAAGAAGCACTTTCGCCTTTTGTCCACCAGACAACTCCCGAATAGGATGCTCCATTTCATCTGGCGTGTATTTAAGTGAACCTAGGTATGTTCTAATTCTTGTACGCTCTTCTTTATCTCCTGTTTTATCAAGGTAATCAACCGGTGTAACAGATAGCTCCAACAAATCTTCATAATTTTGGGGCATATATTCTGCTTTAATATCATTCCGATTCATAAGTTCTTCCGCTATCTTTTTTAGAAGAGTCGTTTTTCCTGCCCCGTTGGCTCCTATAATACAGATTTTCTCTGATCCTTTTATTTTCAAATAAATTCCTTCTGCCAAAAATCTTTCGCCTTCTGGAGTCATTAGCTTTGAAAGTTCATATTCTATGACCGTTTTCCCTGTTGGAATGTATGCGTTTTTATCTCCTAATTTAAAAAAGATTGCTTCTTCCTGCTCCGGCATTTGCGTCATATTTTCGTCTTCTCTTTCAATTCTTCGCCCCATAGCCTTAACTGTGTGCATTTTGTCCTTCAAATTCTTTGCCACCGACGGTGCTTGTCTGGAACAATTTGCTAATGCGCTTTGCACACTCTGAGACACTCTTTGATATTTCTCATCTCGAATCTTTTTTTCCCTACGGTCACATAGTGCCCTCTGTTCTTGAAGTTCAAATTTATGAAGCCGTTCCTCCACATAGTTTCTATAGGGAAGCTTGGCCACGGTATATCTCGCTTCTGTTTTTCGCTTAATCTGCTCGATATGTATTACCATGTTGGCGGTACGCTCTATCAATGTTTCATCGTGTGAAATAAAAAGCACAATATGCTTCCATTCATTTATGGTTTTTTCCAGTAATGTAAGCGTCGCAATGTCAATATCATTTGAAGGTTCGTCTAACAATAGCACAGAAACATCGCGAATAAAAAGCCGCATGAGTTGTACCTTGACTTTTTCTCCTCCTGAAAGGCTCCCCATCATCTGACTACTGTAGAAAAAATCATTTTTTATTCCAAATTTCCCTGCAATAACAGACAGTTCTTTTGGCGTTTTCTCCCAGAATATTTCTTCCTCAGAAAAATATTCGTATACGGTTTTTTTCTTATCTTCATCGGGCATCTCTTGCGGAAGGTAACCAAGACGTTCATTTCCCATTACTCTTTCCCCATCCGCTTCTATATAGTTTTCTATAAGCGATGGATCATATATCCACTTCATTAATGTTGATTTTCCGTTCCCTTCTTCTCCAATGATAACTGCTTTATCTCCATCATTTAGCACAAGGTTGAAATCATCAAGAATTACTCTCAGATCTTTTTTATGTGTTAAATTTAATTTCTTTATCTGTAACATAAAGTTCCTCCTTTTCGAAACACGAGTCAATTATTTTTGTACACACAAAAACGAGCCTTTTTTGCATACGCAAAAATAGACTCGCTAAATAGACCTTTATTACTTTCCCTAAGGAAAAGCAAAGGAAATGCCTCTTGCGATAATCCAACTTAAGCGTACACAAAAATAAACCTATTTTCTACAGGTTCAATAACTATATGTGTCTTACTTAAATTAAATTATCTATTAATCATTTCCTCACCTTACACGAAATGTGCCTTCCTTTTTTCTAATGACAATACTATCATACTGTATTTTTTGTGTCAACACATTCCACCTTATAGAAGCGCAAATTCAAATTTTCTTTTCCCTATTAATTACAAATATTCCTTGGAAATTGCTTCCACACCATACATTTCCATAAATGCATCCAGGTCCGCTGCATCCCCAATCAACATATTCTCGTCAAAGTGTACGATATGCATATCTTAAAATCCAGCCACATGTTCTCCGGTACAAATGATACATTTTAGAACTGCTTCCTTATTTATTTTTCATATCGAATCTTATATGCTTTTTTCTTTAAAATAGGGAATATCTAATTTATTATCATCAAGGTCGGACATTCATCCGACCTCTTGATTATACTATAGATTCTATAAAAATTCATCTGTTATCACTGCAGCATTGCTTCTTTTTTCTTCTGTTCCGCAATCTTCTCATGAATGTTGGTATTATACAGCCTGTACAAATCTGTATCCTTACTAATCTGATTATCAAACGGAATCACCACCGAGCCACACTTGATAAGTCCCATTCCCGATGCGGTATTGGTTACAAATCTAAGCTGTGCCTCTGATACTCCGATAACCTCTGCCATCTTGGAACTGTCTGTATTCGCCTGCTTTAAAAGTGCCACAAACTCTGAGTTTGCAAGCATTGTGGTTGCTGTGTAATTCTGCAACAGATCGACTACATTCTGCGTGATACCGGTACAAAGACCTCCCTGCTTTCTTACTTTCTTCCAGAGCTGCTGCAGATATTTTGCAGAATACTCCGAATTAAGCAGGACGTGGAATTCATCAATATAGAGCCATGTTGCCTTGCCTCGCTTACCATTCTCAACAATCCTGTTCTGAATGGACTCCATCATAACAAGCATTGTGATAGGACTAAGCTCTGTACCTAAGTCCCTGATGCCATATACTGTGAATCTGTTATCCACATCCACATTTGTCTGGTGATTGAAGATATTTAGGGAACCATTTACGAAAAGCTCTAGTGACAGTGCAATGTCCTTTGCCTCGTCCTCCGGCTGTGCCATAAGGATATCGTAAAAATCACTCATCACCGGGATATACTTCTCTTTGCTTCTTGCAATATCGATATACAGCTTTCTCACACAGCGGTCAATGATTGACTTCTGTCTTGAATTTAAGCTGTCCCCGATACACTGCTCACAAAGTCCAAGCATAAACTCGCCCTTTTCTCTTACCATTCCCTTGGAATCATTCGGATCAAGGCTCCATACATCCATCTCCAGCGGATTCACATAGTTATCCGTGTAGGTAGACATATTTACTACAGTTCCGCCATAAGTCTCAGCAATATCAAAGTATTCGTTCATTGGATCTATGACGATTATCTCATCATCACCCGACAAGAATACGCTGCCCATCTCCATCTTACAGAAGAAGGATTTACCGGAACCCGGCACTCCGAAAACGAAGCCATTTCCGTTAATGAGCTTCTTTCTGTTACCGATATTCACATTCTTGCTGATCTGGTTGATGCCATAATAGTTCCCTGTGCTGTCATTTAATTCCTGCACATTAAATGGCATAAGCACCGCAAGTGACTGGGTAAGAAGTGTACGCATTGTCTCCACCTGTCTTACACCAATCGGAAGTGCTGTGTTGAGTGCCTCCCTCTGCTTTAAGTAGTGTGTGTCAATCGTGCAGCTGTTACGCTTTCCGATAGTCTCTACTGTCTCACATACACTCTCAAGCTCCTTCTTGCTTTCTGCCATAAGAATAATGGTTACTCCCACAAAGAAAAGGCACTGGTCATTCTCACGGACATCATCCATGATTTCCTCAATCTCCTTTTTCTCCGTTCTTTTGGCATATGAGATTTCCGTAGAAAAATCGTTATTCTTATTACGGACTCTCTGCTGCTTAATGATATCCGACTCAATACCAAGGTATTTCTTCTGAAGCACCTTTGTGGTCAGATCCTTTGGTACGGGCACCACATCAATGCTCGTGATGGAATGAACCGGAAGGGAAGTAATCTCATTGATGAATCTGTCTGACAAACTGCTCGGATACTTTTTGATAAAAAGTGCCTTGCAGAATTTACTCTCATCCTCAAAATGGTCCGGGAAATATTTCACCATCCCATTGCACAGATCATTTCTAAAATCTGCCCCGACCTTCTTTGCCTTTTTGATATCAAAATCAAAGCTGCCCTCATCTCCAAGATGATAATAGTCATAGAGCACTTTCAGTCTCTCATTGCCATTAAGCGGTACAATCTCTGCACCAAGCTCAATGAAAGCCTTGTGTATCGTTGCCTCAAGGGTTGCAAACTGTGCCTTTGCCTCCTCAAAGTTCTTTCTCTCAATCGTGATTGTCAGGTATCTCTCCTGCTCAATCCCCTGTCTGCCCTCAATAATCTTCTCCTCAATGATGTCATTGTAAATTCTTCTGTAATTATTGAAGCCATCGTTTTTCTCAGCAATCAGAACCTTATCACGGAGTTCATCCATGTTTTTGTTCTTATTGTTGATCGTAATCTTATAATTACAGTCCAGCGAATTTAAGAACTTACAGTATCTCTCGAAAATACCGATCTGCTCATCCTCGGTTGCTGTCGCGTAATTGATGTCCTGAAAGCGGTAGCATTTGGAATACTTATTTTTGCTTACTTCAAAAATGCCGTTTTCAGCCACCGCCATAATCTCTATGGTTTCCTGAATGGATTTAGGTGTCTTATACAAAGGCTCACTCGCCTTCTTTAATAACTTAAATCCGTCTGTAAATAAACCCATGTCTCTAACCTCGCTTTCTTATAATGAAAGCCCGCCGGG
>ERZ780202.370-NODE-370-length-33394-cov-2.979933_pt1 | contig 33394 bp, 28 predicted proteins | sample MGYA00510978_ERZ780202 | MGnify/ENA primary metagenome ERZ780202 (study PRJEB29588, sample SAMEA2155689) | human gut metagenome | biome: human gut; feature: human-associated habitat; material: faeces | place: Denmark | collected 2008/2010 ...
GCAATCCTGATACATCAGTGAGTGGCAAAATTTACTTTTGACACTCACATCATATAATAAAATAATACGGGTAATATCAGAGATAATGGAGAGAATGGCTATGTATGAATTAATTGAACGTATAAACGAAGCCGCAGATGTTAAGAAATTCACAGTTGATGAGCTTGACAAGCTTGCAGTAGAAATAAGGGAAGCACTTTTTAACAGACTTACAAAGATTGGCGGACATTTTGGACCTAATTTTGGTATGGTTGAGGTAGAGATAGCATTACATTATGTATTTAATTCACCTACAGACCAGTTTGTATTTGATGTTTCACACCAGAGTTATCCTCATAAGATACTGACAGGAAGAAAAGCAGGTTATATATATGATGAGCATTTCTTAGAAGATTCAGGATATACTAATCCGGATGAGAGTGAGCATGATTTATTTAATGTCGGACATACATCTACATCAATTTCACTTGCCTCAGGCTTAGTTAAGGCAAGAGATTTAAAAGGCGAAAAGAGAAATGTTATCGCTATTATAGGTGATGGTTCATTATCCGGTGGTGAGGCTATGGAAGCATTAAATGTAGCAGGAAGTGAGCTTAATTCCAACTTTATCATAGTTGTTAATGACAACGAAATGGCTATCGCAGAAAATCATGGTGGAATATATAAGAACCTTGCAAAGCTTCGTGAAACTGAAGGAAAGGCCGAAAATAATATATTCAAGGCATTTGGTCTTGATTATATGTATGTCGAAAATGGTAATGACATACCAGTACTTATTGATACATTTAATAAGGTTAAAGATATAGACCATCCTATAGTTGTCCATATCCATACTAAGAAGGGACTTGGCTACAAGATAGCAGAGGATAATAAAGAGGCATGGCACTGGTGCATGCCTTTTAACAGGGAAACAGGTCTTCCAACAGTAGATTTTGGTGATGGTGAAGATTATACATCAATAACAGCCGATTATATTGTTAAGAAGGCAAAGATGGATAAAGATGTGCTTGTTATTACTCCGGCAATGCCTATGGCAGTAGGACTTTCACCTGAATTAAGAGAAGAACTTGGAAACCAGTATATTGATGTGGGAATAGCAGAAGAGCAGGCAGTTGCAATGGCATCGGGAGCTGCTAAGAATGGTGCAAAACCGCTTGTTGTAACTAATATGACATTTATCCAGAGAACATATGACCAGATATCACAGGATGTATGTATCAATAATAATCCGGTTACAATATTGCTTAATTATACAAGCTTTGCAGGGCTTACAGATGTTACACATCTTGGTATCTTTGGAATATCAGCATTTTCCAATATACCTAATCTTGTAATTCTTGCCCCAGGCTCAAAGAGTGAATATATTAATATGCTTGACTGGTCGCTTGACCAGAAGGAACATCCGGTTATGATACTTATTCCGGGTAATGAGGTTACAGACCGTGAGGCAGATAAGGATTACAGCAAGATAGGAAAGTACAAGGTGGAGCAGCAGGGAGAAAATGTTGCGATACTGGCACTCGGCGATTTCTATCAGATGGGTGAAAGTCTGGCAGCAGCAGTTAAAGAAGAATTAGGATTTACACCAACACTTATTAATCCAAGATTTGCATCAGAGGTTGATAAAGAATTACTTGAACAAATCGGACATAATCACAGACTTGTTGTTACACTTGAAGACGGTATCGTTGATGGCGGCTTTGGTCAGAAGATTGCAACATTCTATTCAACAAGTAATGTCAAGGTTAAGAACTACGGACTTGAAAAGAAATTTTATGACCGTTATAATCCGGCAGAGCTTCTTAAAGAGCTTGGCATGACTAATGAGGCTATGGTTGCAGATATCAAAGAATTAATTAAATAACTAAATTATTCCTTCTTGCTTAGTTGTATATAGTAATGTATGTAAATATTATATAAGCGCCATATGAAATATACATTTTACATGTGATTTCTTTGATAATATAATAACAATCAGAGAAAAGGCTAATTATTACATATCGCTATATATTAACCTTTATGGAAAGCGAGGAATGATTATGTTATTTAGAAAAAAGACAGTTAATGAAAAGATAGAACATCTTGTTAAGAAAAATGATTTCTATGAGCTGGCTGATTATGTACATGGAACAAAGGAAGAGAAGATAGACCTTGCAACGGCACTTGGAGCTAATGATAATAACAGCAGTGTTGACCTTTTGTTAAGGCTTATAGATGATAATGATGAAGATGTTATATTTGCGGCGTGTGAGTCATTAAGGAAGGTTGGCTGTGAACATAATACAGCAGATTTACTTGAGAAATTAAACAAAATTCCTAAGGAAGATGAAAAAGTCAGGGAAGAGATAAGCAGGACTGTTCAGGAACTGCATCACAGATTATAATAAATATTCAAAATAAATGTTTTATAAATGAGGCTTTAATGGAGGGCATAATAATGTTTTCTGTTAAAGTCTCATTTTTTTATAAGATTGCTTTTAATAAGTAGTAATAAATATTGGTGTAAATAAGAAAATAGTGTATAATAATTGTCAGTTAAATTATTGCACTTAGGATAAATACTAAAGTGATGTATGAGAGGGTAACAAAATGAGTAGAAAAAAAGACAACCAAACGGATAAAAAATGGAAATAAAATGGAAAAACAAAAAATGAAACGGTTAAAATATTACTATTTTACGGTTGACGAATGGAAATATGCACTATATAATCAATATACAGAACAAATGTTTTACTTACCTATGTTTAATGATGTTTTGTTATTTGGAGGTGCGTTTTTATGACTATTGAAGAGATGAAAGACAAGAAGAAGGAAAAGGGATACAGCTATGAACAGATGGCTGACTTATCAGGTATACCTTTAGGGACAATACAGAAGATATTTTCAGGAGAAACTAAGAGCCCACGTTATGATACTCTTATAGCTTTGGAACAGCTTTTTACAGAACCGCTTGAAGTCAAGGAGACTGCTTCTTGTTACAATGCAGACAGGAATGGCAGTTATACGTTAGATGATTATTATGCATTGCCGGATGACCAGAGGGTTGAGCTTATTGATGGATATTTTTATACTATGTTATCGCCAACCTTTGGACATCAGTCTATTGCTGGTGAGATACACCGTCAGATTGCCAATTACATAATGGATAATGGTGTAAGCTGCCGTCCTTTTATTGCACCAGTGGATGTGCAGCTTGATTGTGATAACAAGACAATGGTTGAACCGGATGTAGGAATTGTGTGCGATACTTCCAAGATTAAGAGGTTTGGCATATACGGGGCACCGGATTTTCTTGTGGAGGTTATATCACCATCTACTAAGAAAAGAGATTATACACTGAAGCTGTCAAAGTATATAGAGGCTGGTGTGCGTGAATACTGGATAGTAGATGCAGCTCAGGAGAAGATTCTTGTGTATTTCTTTGAGAGTGATAATTATCCGGTTATATATGGTTTTGATAAGCCTGTTCCAGTGAACATATATGAAGGTAATCTTGCAATCGATTTTACTAATATAGCAAAATGGCTTAAGGATGGAATGGAGTAGGATAGTAGCAGCATATATTTATTCGTTAATCTCCGGTATGAGATTACTGTAATACTTTGTTTTGCCAGTTAATACTTCTTCATAGAAGTTCTGCTTCCAGTCTATGTATTCAACTGCCTGTTGCAGCTTTTCAATAGACTCAAGCAGGGCTTCTTTTTTATTGGCAAGAATGAGCTGGCGTTCTGGAATAGAAGCCTCTCCTTTAAGACACAGGTCAAGGTATTCTTTCATTTCAGCTATGCTCATTCCACAGTTTTTAAGACAGTTAAGGCTCTGAATCCACTTTATATCGTGTTCATCGAATACGCGATAGTTGCGGCTGTCTCTTTTTACATTGGGTACAAGTCCTTCATTACAGTAGAACTTTAGGTTTTCGTAAGTCATATTAGTGAGCCTACAGGCTTCTTTCATTGAGTACATAAGCAATTCTCCATTTAATATATTATATGATACCAGGGTCAAAAGGTCTAAACCCACATGAGCTTGCTCATAGGTGGGAGTATGACCTTGTGATCCGCCCCGATATGAGCATAAAAGTGGGATGATAATCCCACGATATGCGAATATTGGGGAGAATTGTGAGAGTGCGTAGCACGGAACAATCCGTAGGTATCATAGTTGGGGGCTTTTGACCCCAACATCATATAATAAATATAGATGAAAGTAACAAACCAAACCTATTAAGCAAAAAAGAGTCCCTTCTTACTGGGTAGTATACTGACAGTTAATCGTTGGATTTCAGGTCTGACGTTTTGAGGTGGTATGTGGAACAGTAGGGAGGGAGTCTTTTTAATATGAGGTATAGTAATTTTCCTATAAAAACAGTTATTTATATAGTTTGATATTGGTTAAAATATTTATTTACAGAGCAATCTAACTTTAAACAATCAACCGAGGAAATTCGTATAAATGATAATATCAGTATTATTATGGCTAAAGATGCCGTTATTATGGGAAGGTCACTTAACCGCGCTGTATATGATGAAAATGGCAGCTTAAGAGCCATACTTGCCGGCAATCTTATGGTAGTCAGACGTAACGGAAAAAACTACGAGAGTATATGTGATGATAAATGCAAGTGTGCAAAACAGACATATATTGTTGAAAATGTTGATATGTGTTATCATGTGCGTAAGCAGTGAGCCGTGCGATGAAAAATAATACAGTGCTGTGCTTGCACAAAGCGCTGTGTTATTCTTTCATCTGATAGGGCGAACGCCCGACAGTCTCAGAAAGTGAAAGCTTTCTTAGACTTGCACGATGAAGTATAGTGAGCATAAAAGAAAAGCAGTCGGTCGCGAGGCAGACAAGTAGTTCTTACGCCATTAACGAACCAATAGTCATTCAAAGCATGACAAAAGAGCGAAATAGCGCGTATCGGTGAGTACAGTGATGGCTAAAAATGAAATATGTAATAAGCAAAAATAAAAAAAGGAGTAACATAAGATGAAGAGAAACAAGTATAAAGATTATCTATGGTATACAGCGCTTGTTGTATTTGTTCTGTGTATAATCGAAGGTCTTATGTATTATCACGGTGAGGATAATACATTTTTAAAAATATCACTTAATATCCAGAATGCCATAAAAGCTTATAAGATAGACCCGGATATCAAGCAGAGTGAGGCGATAAGCTTCTTAGCAGAGTCGGGCGGCGGCATACTTATGACAATTATTACATATCTTTACTGTGCTTCTGTTATTGTCGCACCTTTCTGTACTATCGGTGCCCTGACAGTTCTTATATTAAAGCCGGCGAACTATGTGAAAGGTCTTCTTAAGCGCCGTCATGAGAATTCTATTCTTGTGCTTGGTTCAGGTGTATATAAGAATAACTTTATATATGCACTTGCTAAGGATTGCAATGTAACAGTTGTTGAGGCTGATGGTATTACTGAGGACAGAAAGTTAAAGTATCTTAATCATGGCATAAAGTTTGTACAGAAGTATAGCGATATGCCTATGGCTAATGTTTTAAAGAGCTTGAAGCTTTCACGTTTTAATGATTTTCTTTTATGTGATGAAAATGTAATGGAAAATATAGACAATATGAAGCTTCTGTTAAGCTTTAATACATTGGGAAAAACGAAAGATGGCAATTACCAGCAGATGTATATAGGCTGTAATGACTCATCAATGGGTGAGATTATAAGGCAGTATTATGACCGCCTTGATAATAAGTCAATTGATATTAATATAATCGATATTAACCAGATGGCAGTCAATAAAATGTTTGCTGAACATCCAGTATTTATGGCTAATACAAAGGATAATCTGGATGTTCATATGGGCATTATCGGTTTTGGCGAGTTCGGACAGCGCACACTTCTTCAGGCACTTAATATGTCTGTATTATCTGCTGAGTCAAAGATATGCATAGATGTATATGATAAGGATATGGATAATATTATCGGCGCATTTATGAAGCATTTTTCAGTTGATATATTGGATGGACTTAAGTTCGTTAGTGAAGAGATTTTCCTGGGTGAGCAGACAGAATATTATGAGCTTGACCTTCCGGTTGCCGGCAGTGAGCGTTTCTGTATGGATGGCTCGGTTGTAATAAGATTCTGGAAGACGGATGCCCAGACATTACAGTTCAGTAAAATATTTGACAGATGTAATGCAGCTATGAACTTTACATATCTTGTAGTTGCGATGGGTGATACTCATTCTATGGCAAATACGATTATCGAACTTAAGCAGCTTCTATATAAGAAAGATAGTAGCAGTGCTGTAAAGACACCAATAATCATAAGAACTAAGAGTAAGAATAACATTGTTGAGATATACAATGAAGATAATCTGTTTGAGATAACACAGAATAAAGACATTTTTTCATATGAGTCACTTACCAACCACAGAATTGTTGATGAGGCAAAGCTGTTTAACCACAGATATAATGTGCTTTATGATGTGTTAAGCCAGTATAAGTCTGATGGTATAGTTCTTGATGATAAGTTTATGCTTAAGATTGAAGAACATCTCACAGAAGATGTGCTTCGTATAGAGCAGGACGGAAGTGTGCTTGACAGCAGCTGGCATAAGATGAAAATATTTGACAGGGAATCAAGTATTGCACAGGCTATGCACCAGAATGTAAAGGACTGGCTTGTTAATAAGGAACACATATATTCTTATGAAGCTGACAAAGAGGAGCTTGAGCGTATTGAGCACAGGCGCTGGACTATATTTATGATAACTCAGGGCTTTAAGTATGAGAAGTCTGAGCGCAAGGATATGAACGCAAAGACACATCCTTGTATATTGGACTGGGAGCACCTTAAAGTAGAAAAACCGGATACACTCGAATATGATTTCACGCCTTATTATATACTTAAGGCTGTTGGGAACAAGGATAAAAAATAATCAGCAGATTATAAATGAACAAATCTTAGAAATTGAAATTGCATAACTTTATGCGTGTTACATAGGAATAGCATTAAATAAAAAATCACGTAGATATGTATATAAACATATTTACGTGGTTTTTATTTGTTACGATATTTTATATATTACCTATAATGAGCTATAAGAATATCATTTTATAATAATATTAGCACACTTAATATCCATGCTTAAGTCATACACCCTGCCTGACTTTATGCCAACAACAGTAGGGCGGAGTATGTAGTGAGGATTGTTCTTTACAACCTTGGCTTTCTCACCGTTGCTAAGTTCAACGATAGAGTCGACAGGGTATAAAATCATACTTTCAAGGAAGCTTTTCATAGCGGTAAGGTCAAGCTCACCTGTCATAGACATAATCATTTCTACGGCTTCACGCTGTGAAAATGCAGACTTGTAAGGACGCTCTGTGACTAAAGCATCATATATGTCTGCAATAGTGAGTATTCTTGCGTACTGTGTTATCTTGTCGCTTGGAAATCCAACAGGATACCCTTTGCTGTTCATCTTTTCGTGATGCTGCAGCACGGCCATGCATATCTCATTGCTGAATTCATCTCTGTCTTTAATCATGCGGTATCCAAATACAGGGTGCTGCTTCATAACAGCGAATTCTTCATCAGTAAGTCTTGCCGGCTTGTTAAGAATATCCAGAGAAATTTTGGTTTTGCCTATGTCGTGAAGAAGACCTGCAACACCTATTTCATATATCTGTTTCTGTGATAATCCCTGCTGCTTTGCAAGTATCATAGACATAGTTGCGACATCAACACTGTGTTTGAAGGTGTACTCATCACTTGTTTTAAGTGCGCTTATATCAACAGCTATGGCATCAGTGGAATTGATAGCATTCATCAGGTTGGATGCTATATTATTGGTTGCATCAGCAAGTTCTTTGGACTCAGTGTTGGAATATATAAACTGTATTCCTTCTGCTACTCTTGTCTTTACACTGTCGGAGAGTTCTACTTTGGAACGGTCATCTGTGTGCAGACGCTCAATCTGCTTTCTTGCCTGTGGCGATATACTTTTTTCGATATCTCCTGCGGTCTCCTCGCCGGATTGGATATAAACCATCATAACTCCCATTTTAAGGAGTGAGTCAATGACATAATTATCAAGAATAGAACCTCTCTGAACAAGATTACGTCCACTTTTATCCACTACTGCCTGGTCGATTTTCATGCCGGGCTGAAGCTGTCTTGTTCTTACTAAACGTCTTGTAATCATATAATATAATTCTCCATTCTTGTCCGATTGGTACATCTTTTAAAATATTTTTACAACTATTTTATTATACTATATATAGCAATTTATTTCTATATTTTTTCTATAAGTTACCTTGCACAAATATGAATATATTTGGAATATTTTGCATTTTTTTGGTTGTTCATAATTTTTCCACATAATTTCCATTTTTTAATCACAAAATAAAATTAGTATATAGTACAAAGTTAATGCTTATGAGAAACAATTAACAGGTACTATCAGAGATACGAATGGAGGAGCAATATGAAAAGAAAGATAAGTGCAAAGATACTTGTCCTTGCAGGTGCACTATTTGCAGCAGATATCAGCGACAGTTGAGCAGATAAATGCCGGTTCTGAAAATATATTATCTGCGATAGTAAATGTAAATGAGCAGATAGACAGAGGTAATGATATAACTTCCGAGATATTAAAGAAGTCTGTAAAGTATATGCAGGATACAAAGAATGGACAGGAAATAATGTTTTTGACACGTACATTATTATGTATTATAATATGATACCAGAGTCAAAAAGTCTAAAACCTTATGAGTTTGCTCATAGGCGAGTGGGATTGCATCACGGAACAATCCGTATGTATCATATTATATAAGAGTTTAAGATTGGGACAGATATTATATCTGCCCCAATTTGGTTTAATTAAAGATTAATTAATGTAGTGGGCAAAAGGAGGAATTACAGACTGTGAAGAAGTCAAATGCTGTGGCGTTGCTGCCAATATTTGTTTTTTTAGTATTATATCTGGGATTTGGAATTGTGTTTGAGTATGTTATGAAAATTCCTATGGGTTTTTATAACATTCCGATTATAGCTGCATTTCTTGTGGCGATACTTGTAGCCTGTATACAGAACAGGAGTGTATCTTTTGATAAGAAGCTTGAAATAATGGCTGGCGGACTTGCCGATAAGAATATAATAACTATGATTCTTATATTTCTTACGGCTGGTGTGTTCGTTGGTGTGGCAGGAAGAAGCAGCGCAGAGAGCGTGGCTTACTTTATGCTTGATATAATTCCAGCAAAGTTTGCAGTTGCGGTGCTTTTTGTGGTTTCATGCTTCGTGTCAACAGCTATGGGTACTTCTGTCGGAACGATTACACTTATAGTTCCTATAGCAGTCGCAGTATCAGAGGCTTCAGGCTTTTCTGTACAGTTATGTATAGCATCTGTTATGGGTGGTGCAATGTTTGGTGATAACTTATCATTTATATCAGATACAACTATAGCTGCCTGCAATGGACAGGGTTGTGCGATGAAAGATAAGTTTAAGGAAAACTTCTGGATAGCATTTCCGGCGGCACTTGTAACTCTTATTATTATTCTTATATTGTCGTTCAGAACTGATATAGCAGGAAGCGTTACACACGATTATAATCTTATACAGATTATTCCTTATGTCCTTGTACTTATCGGAGGTATAGCAGGTTTTAATGTATTTCTTGTGCTTCTTACAGGAATTGTGTCAGGAACAGTTATAGTTCTTGCAACAGGAAATGTGGGTGTATACGAACTTATAGGCAATATAGGCTCCGGTGTGTCAGGTATGTTTGAAACAAGCCTTGTAGCCATACTTGTATCGGCTATGTGCGCTCTTATAAGGGAATATGGCGGCTTTGAGGCACTTCTTAGCGGCATAAGGAGGACTTTTAAGGGAAAGAGGGGCGGACAGCTTGGAGTAGGACTTCTCGTAGGAGCTATGGATATAGCGACAGCTAATAATACAGTTGCCATCGTTATGGCTAATCCTATAGCAAAGGAAATGTCCGAAAACTACGGAATATCTAACAGAAAGACAGCTTCACTGCTGGATACATTTTCGTGTGTATTTCAGGGGATTATTCCATATGGTGCGCAGATGCTTGTTGCGATATCCGCCGCAAATGAGCTTGGCTATGCAATATCGGCATTTCAGATTATACCAGTCCTATTCTATCCGCTTATGCTTCTTATAAGCTCTCTGATATGGATATTTGTGATACCAGCGGATAAGTAGAAGCGTGATAGCCTTTTTACTAAGACTGATGTAAATAATATATAAAAAATATATATAAAAATATCAGGAGGCATATGGACAGATGTCAGATATAACAAATAGTGAGAGTAGTCAATTCAGCGAAAAAGCGTATGTAAACAAGAAGCTGCTGCTGTGTTATCAGATTATTTCAGCAGTACTTTTTATAGCATACATTATGGAACTTGTAAAAGGAAACAGAACAGCTAGACAACAAGTAGAATATAAAAGAGTGATAAAGCAGGAAAAGATATGAGTGATAATAGTATGAAAGATATTAAAACAACAGAAGTTAATGAACAGAATAATAATACAGGTGATAACAAAAAAAGAAAGAATATCATACTTATAGGTATGCCGGGAAGTGGAAAGAGTACATTAGGCGTAGTTCTTGCAAAGAAGCTTGGTTATTCTTTCATAGATTCTGACATAGTTATTCAGGATACTTATGGAAAGACACTTGAAGAGCTTATAGATGAACATGGGGATGCAGGTTTCATAAAAATAGAGAATGATGTAAACTGTGGTATATCGCCAGAGCACACTATTATAGCAACAGGTGGAAGTGCCGTGTATGGTGAGGGGGCAATGGAGCATTTTAAGGAAATAGGAACTGTTATATATCTTAAGGTGTCTGAAAAGGAGCTTGAGTCAAGACTTGGAAGCCTTAAAGAGCGTGGAGTTGTATCGAATGGTAAAACAACTATCGAGGAAATATTTGAGGACAGGAAAAGACTGTATGAAAAGTATGCTGACATTATTATTACACAGGAGGGCATGGATATAAGAACGATAGTTGAAGATATGTATTCAAGGATTAAATTTATGAGTTGAGCTTATGAATAAATTTATTCAATTAAATATTGATTTATTATGGAAAAATCTCACTTTTTGTATTAATATATTTATAGTTTGTTTTCATTCACATTATGATGTATTAATTACAAGGAGGGATACATTTTTTGTCCTATCCTAAGAGATAATACCTTATGTTTTATCTGGTGTCTATCAGGAGCCGTCAGGCATAATAATTATTTAAGATAACATCTGATGAAGGAAGAATACCTTCTTTTGTTATCTGCTATAGAAACTTATTAACAAAGTAGTCTTAATTGACTACATCATTATTATACTAGGAGGAAGATTTTTTTAAAATGGAAGAGATTAAGGCTGGGAATAAGTACAAGTACACAGAGGAAACGGAAAGATTTAAAAAAATGAACAGATTTTATATAGCAGCGACATCTGTTTTGGGATGTATATTTATATTCTATCTGTGGTTAAAACTGTCCTGTAATGCTATATCACATGTAACTGTATATGGTAATACAGCTCTTATTGCTGTATTTGCAATAGTCAATACTATCGTGTATTTAAAGAATAAGGAAACAAGAAAGTTAAAGGCTATGGCTACATGGGAGATATGTATAGAATATCTGCTTATTGGTGTTCAGACTAGTGCAACCTTTATAAGCTATGCAATTATAATGATATTTATATTACAGATTCCTTATTATGAGAAGAAGTCTTTGAATAGAACTGCAATAGCCACATTGATTCTATATATTATAGTTATGAGTGTACAGGCATCAAAGGGAATATATGTCAATGATGTTAATGCAGTATGTGGAACCTTTATTGTTATTCTTACAGGTATTGTAATACTTCAGGTAGGGAAGCTCTGCATATTGTTTAATGAAGATGCAATTGGCTCAGCAAGAGAAGAACACGATAAGGTAAAGATGGTTCTTGATGATATGCTTGAGATATCGCAGACTGTTAATAAGGAAACTGATGAAAGCAGAAACATTATGGATCAGCTTGTAAGTACAACAGAGAATGTAACAAGCAATATGAAGGAAATTACTGCTGCTACAAATATGACTGCTACAAGCATAGAAGAACAGAATACTATGACAACATCTATACAGCAGGCTATTGAGCACACAGGCGAAGTATCTAATGCGATGGTTGATATTGCAATGGATTCTAATGATAGTATTAAAAAGAATATAGAAATTATGACAGAGCTTAAGACACAGTCTGCGCAGATAAAGGATACTAATAAGTCAGTTACTGACTCAATGTCAAAGCTTCAGCAGAAAACTAAAGAGGTTGAGAACATAGCAGATATGATTCTTAATATATCAAGCCAGACCAATCTGCTGGCACTTAACGCTTCAATAGAGAGTGCAAGAGCAGGAGAGGCAGGAAGAGGCTTTGCAGTTGTGGCTGAGCAGATAAGACAGCTCGCAGAGCAGACAAAGGGCTTTACAGAGGATATAACAAAGATAATATATGAGCTTAATGCCAATGCAGATGATGTGGTGGAATCTGTCAGGATTTCTGTCAATGCGGCCGATACGCAGAGCGATAATATTAATTCAGCTTCACAGACGTTTGAACAGCTTAATAGTAATATGTCAGCATTAGTAGAGCATGTGGAGGAGGTTAATAAACAGATAACAGGACTGTCAGACTCTAATAATAAAATAGTTGAAAATATATCACAACTTTCAGCAGTAACTCAGGAAGTAACAGTCAATGCTGAACAGGTACACAATATGAGTGAACAGAACCTTAAGTATGCTGAACAGGTTAAGCAGGCAGTTGAACATATAAGAGGAACATCGCAGAAGATGCATATCGGATAATAAATGTGACAGATAACTTTGGATGATAGAAAAATGTTAGAAATAGTACCCATTTTGTTTATAAAAACTTTAAAAAATTAATAAAATGGTTGTAAATTGCCAAAATTTGTTATAAAATTAACACAGCATATAATCAGTGAATTGATCGGAGGCGTGTTAATATGTTATTTCAACTTTACGGAGATGGCACTATCTATAAGCTTATAGGATGGGTGCTTGTATTCGCAGGTCTTGTTATATGTAACGAGCTAGCAAGACGTTCAAAGTTTGGTGGATTATTATTCTTTATATTTATTCCTATCGCTTTGACTATTTACTTCGTGGCTATCCAGATAGGTGCTGCGAATGGTGCCGCATGGGCACTTAACAACCAGACATATAAGTATATGAACGGCTGGTTCCATTATGCTAAGCTTTATGCTGCTACAGCAGGCTGTATCGGCTTTATGATGCTTAAGTATAAGTGGAGTATAGGTAAGACAGAATGGTTTAAGGTATTCCCATTCTTAATCGTTGCAATCAATATTCTTATTGCTGTATGCAGTGACTTTGAATCTGCTATCAGAGGTGGAATGAATGGCGGCTGGTGGTTCTCTAACGAGGGCGTATGGCTTTATGGCGGCTGGTGGAACTGGGTGAACGGTATCGCCGGTATTATAAATATTTTCTGTATGACAGGTTGGTGGGGTATCTATTCCTCAAAGAATAAGCAGGATATGCTGTGGCCTGATATGACATGGTGCTACATTTTGGCTTATGACCTTTGGAACTTTGAATATACTTATAATAATCTCCCTACTCACTCTTGGTATTGCGGCCTTGCACTTCTTCTTGCTCCTACATTTGCAAATGCATTTTGGAATAAGGGCGGTTGGATTCAAAACAGAGCTAACACACTTGCACTTTGGTGTATGTTTGCTCAGGTATTTCCGCTTTTCCAAGACAAGAGCCGCTTCTCGGTTCTTACATCCGTTTATGCAGACGGATATATGGACCCTACAGTTCCGCCAACGAACGCAGACCCTACAATGCAAGGCATAATTGCCATTATTGCTCTTGTGGCTAATGTTTGTGTATTCGCTTCTATTATTAAACGTGCAAAGGAACAAAAGAAAAATCCTTATAAAAACGAAATATTTACTGACCAAAAAGATTATAGGCTTGCACTTGAAAGAGCAGCCGAAAAGGCTCGCAAAGCAGCTTAATCTTCATAAAAATTCAAAAAACAACGCCGTCGATTATTCGACGGCGTTTCAAATTATTGATGAAGTGGATAAACCGTGCCGTGCTTAAATATCATAAATTGAAATCGTAGGGCAAGGGCTTACTCTTGCCGTATTGATATGAAAAATAACATTTATAGAAAATCACCTTGAACGTAGTGTTCAAGGTGATTTTGGCACTTTTCGCCTTTTGCGAGTGGGCAGTACCAACGTACAGCTCCACTCACAAAAAACGAAATTTATCTCACTTTCTCGAAGTCTTACATTGCTTATTTTTAATTTAGGTGGGAATTAATTTCATTTTCTATTTTTTTAAGCTTTTTCATTGAAGTAAGTCCAATATCAACCGTAACAACCCCGCCGTTTTTAAGAGTAATTATAACCTGCGACTGCCTGTCATTAAAATTCTTTTTAAGGCTTGCCTTTGTGTCTTTATGGATTTTAATATTTTCAACATCATCATAATTAAACACATTGTTTTCATCATGAGCGGTAAATTCAAACGTTTCATCGCCAAAAACAATTCCTTGACTTACAACATATTTGCTCACAAGTACGGCAACGACTATTGCAAAAAGGTCAATAATCGCAAAAAGGACAGAGTAAACGCTCACATTTTGGATAAGCTTTTTAACAGCGAAAACGGCATAAGCTACAGTGGCTGCGTCAAGTGCCAAACCCACCAAAAGCGTAACGGGTGAAATTATGCGATATAATTTATTTTTCATTTGAATTTTTTCTCCTTATAATCATCCAGCAGTTTGATATCCCTTGCCTGAAACACCCTGCCGCTCAAATAGGACAGCAAATTATCGTCATCAAATGCAAATTTAAGCTTATAGCTGTAAAGCGCCTGACGGTATCTGCCCTCTTCCCTGCCGTATTTACCGTCGCCGTAAAGAGGATGACCGATATGCTCAAGATGCGCCCTGATTTGGTGAGTTCTTCCTGTTAAAAGTTCAATTTCAAGAAGAGATGCATCGTCATAATAATCAAGCACCTTATATTTGGTAATGATTTTTTTAGAGCCTTCAACCTGATTATCTGTTACTTTGACAAGATTTTTCCTCTCGTCTTTAGTAAGAAATGCAGTCAATGTTTCCTCACTTTTCGGCATTTTACCGTAAACCACGGTTAAGTAATACTTTTCAATCTCTCTTGATTTAATCTTTGCATTTAGAATTTTAAGTGCTTCAAGATTTTTAGCACCGAGCACAAGACCGCCTGTGTTTCTGTCAATCCTGTTAGCAAGTGACGGAGTAAAGCTTGACGTTTCAGGCGACCATTCCCCTTTTTTGTAAAGATATTTTTTCAGCCTTGCAACAAGGTTATCAATATATTCCTTACCGTCGGGATGACACAAAATGCCAACCTTTTTGTTAATTATGATAACATTTTCATCTTCATAAACAATATCAAGTTCGTCTGACGCTTTCATAAAATCGAGATGCTTGACCTTTAACTTCAGCACGTCGTCCTTAAGATAAAGTTCAAGTAAATCGCCCTCATTAAGCTTTTGGTCATTTGTGCAGCGCTTTTTATTAACTTTAATATTCTTTTTTCTTATTTCCTTATACATAAGCGACTTGGGAACAGACTCAAAGGTCTTTTCAATAAACCTGTCAACTCTTGTTCCTGCGTCACGCTTGGATATAACAAAACTTTTCATTAAAATCAGTTATTCTCTCTTCTTTTCTTTTCCTCTTCAAGCTCCTGCTTTTCCTTATAAAACATATTAGCCTTAACATAAATTTGGATAAAATCCTTCATAATTTCTGCAAGCTCACCCTTTTGGTAATTTACAAGAATAATTCTTTCATCATCATCAATAACAAGCGGGCCTCTTTCAAAATCGTTAAAAGTAGGCATAAGAGAATATGTATCATTAGTCTTAACAATCGAAATAAGTGTATAATCGGCAGTTGCGTTTACAAAGCCTGTTTTTTTAGTGTACTTTTCAATAGTTGAAAGCGGAGAAGAATCATTGTGTTTTTTGGTATAGCAATAAGAAATAACCTCTTCAACAAAGCTTTCAATTTGGCTGTCGGAATAAGGTGCTTTAAGAAGAACGACCTTATCAATATCCGCAATCCCGTATTTATCGCTTTCACCGCAAGGAATACCAATCATATTTTCGTTTTCATCAATATATATGCTGATTGTAGAAAAATCTCTTTTTGTATCGCTCATATTTACACCTCTGTGAAAATTAGTGATGATATTATACAATAATTTAAGTAAAATTACAACTTTATTTGAAAAAGACGTTTTATAATGATATAATCAAAGAAAAAGCTTAGGAGTGTTAGCTTGAAAAAAGTTTTAATTACGGGCGGTGCAACGGGTATCGGCAAATCGACGGCTATGCTTTTTGCACAAAAGGGATATGATGTTTTTGTGACATATAACCAAACAAAGCCGGATTTTGACGGCGTTACAAAAATCAAATGTAACTTAGAAAATGAAGAAGATATATTAAATCTGTTTAAAACGGTTGGAAATATTGACATTCTTGTAAACAATGCGGGAATAAGCCTTATTAAGCAAATTAACGACACCACCGCAGAGGAATACGACAAAATAATGAGCGTTAATGCAAGGTCGTATTTTCTTTGCTCAAGAGAAGCAATCAAGCTTATGCTCAAAAATCACGAGGGCGCAATAGTCAACGTTTCATCGATGTGGGGGCAAACGGGTGCTTCGTGCGAGATTGCATATTCAATGAGCAAGGCGGCAGTTATCGGTTTAACACGTTCGCTTGCAGAGGAACTTGCGCCAAGCGGCATAACGGTAAACTGCGTATGCCCCGGAATAATTGACACAAGAATGAACAATATGTTTAGCAAAAATGAACTTGAAGAGGAAGTGCCTTTAGGCAGGCTGGGAACAAGTGAGGAAGTTGCAGACGCAATCTTTTATCTCACGCAAAACAAATATATCACCGCCCAAATTCTCGGTGTAAACGGCGGAATAATATAATATGTAAAAGAAAAGATGAGTCGATTAATTTTCAACTCATCTTTTTTCTTAAGTTATCGTAAGGTTTGTTGTTTAATATAAAAAATTATGATATTATAAACTAAATTATATATACAAACAAAAAAGAGGCGGAAAAAGGTTATGGCAGAGAAGATATTTTTACTTGAAGATGATGCTTATCTTCGTGACGGGCTTTTAGAAATGCTGCAAGGCAGAGATTACGAAGTTGAAGGTGCCGAAAGTATTAAAAAGGCAGAGATAATCATTAAAGAAAAGCGCTTTTCCCTGCTTATTTTTGACGTTATGCTTTCCGACGGCTCTTCATTTGATTTGTGCGAAAGGCTTAGAGCGCAGGGAGTGACCACGCCTATTTTATTTTTAACTGCCTGCGATGAGGAATATCAAATAGTAAGAGGGCTTGATGCCGGCGGTGACGATTATGTTACAAAGCCGTTTAAGCTTTTAGAACTTCTTTCAAGAATACGTGCGCTTATCAGAAGAAATGCTTTTCAAAATTTTGTAAGCAGTGATTTGGTAATTGACACAAATAATATGACGGTTAAAAAGAACAATCAAAATATATTTGTCACGAAAACGGAATTTCAAATTCTTTCGATGCTTATAAGAAACAACGGCGCAATAGTCACAAGGTCAAGCCTTTTGCAAAGCATTTGGGACGACAGCGGAAATTTTATTGACGACAACACATTGTCTGTTCACGTAAGCAGACTCAGAGAGAAAATCGGAGCAGACAAAATTGCGACCGTAAGAGGAATAGGATATCGTTGGGAGGAAAATGTATGAAAATTATTATCCTTTCAATTTTATGCGGTATATTGCTTTTGATATCCTTTATCCTCTTAATCCAAAATTACAAGCTAAAGAAGGACGCAAGGGCCTTGACAGAGAGTATTGATGAATTTACAAATCAGGGAAAAACAATGCAAATAAGCCTTTGGGATAACGATTTTGCACGGCTTCAAAATGCCGTGGGTGACCTTGAGGAATTAGTCAATCTTGAAAAAGGTAAGCTATATAACGAAAACAAGAAAAACGTCCAATTTATATCCGACATATCGCACCAGCTTAAAACTCCGATTGCGGCGCTCAGGCTTTACTGCGAAATGGACCTTGCAAGCGGTGAAAACACACACGCACAAAAAGAGCTTGAATTAATCGACAAAACAGAGCAGCTGATATATAAGCTTTTGAAACTTGAAAAGGTAAAGCTTGACACTTATTATATGAATTTTGAACAAAACGACCTTAGCGAAATATGCCAAAAGCTCATTTTAGATTTCAAGCCACTTTTTAAGGAGAAAAATTTTGAGTTAAACGGCACCAGCAAAATCAGGTGCGACAGAGAATGGCTTTACGAGGCACTTGCAAACATAATAAAAAACGCCTGCGAACACACAGACGATAAAGGAAATATTAAAATCACAATAACAGACAGCGAACGCTCGGCAACAATAGAGATTGAAGATGACGGCGGCGGAATGAAGGAGGAGGAAATACCAAATCTTTTCACCCGTTTCTACAAGGCTGAAAGCTCTGCAAAAAGCAATACGGGCATCGGGCTTGCAATAAGCAAAGCAATTATTGAACGCCACCACGCTCTTATCACGGCGCAAAACAAAAACGACGGCTTATGCATTACAATATGCCTGCCTAAAATCGACGGCTACGAGGCGCTGTAAATAAGAAATCAAAATACCGCCCTTTTGAATAAATCGGGCGGATTTTTTGTCATTATTTCAAAACATTACGAAATCTTAAGATTAAAGTAAGTTTAATTAAAGATTGGCGCTGTATTATTAAGATAAAGAAAAAGATTAACATCGAAAGGAAAAGCAAAATGAAAATAATTGAATGTAAAGACCTCACAAAGGAATACATTAGCTCAGACAGCACCGTTAAGGCGGTTGACAACGTGAGCATATCGTTTGAGCAGGGAGAATTTTGCGCCGTGACAGGTCCGTCAGGCTCAGGCAAATCCACATTTTTGCACATTCTCTCCTCTCTTGAAAATGCAACGAGCGGATATGTAATTTACGGTGAAAAAAGGCTCAGCGACTACAGCGACAATCAGCTTTCGATTTTGAGAAGAAGAAGATTCGGCTTTGTTTTTCAGTCCTACAATCTTGTAAACGAGCTGACGGGATACGAAAACATAATTTTGCCCATTATGCTTGATAAGAAAAAGGTTGACGAGGAATACATAAACAAGATTATAACAATGCTCGGAATTGAGGACAGGCTTTCGCATTTGCCGAGTGCGCTTTCGGGCGGCCAGCAGCAGAGAATTGCGATTGCAAGAGCACTTGCAAACAAGCCGTCAATCCTTTTTGCAGACGAGCCTACGGGTAATCTTGACAAAAAGAGCGGTCAAGAAGTACTCTCACTTTTAAAATATTGCGCAAAGGAATTTGGAATTACGCTCATACTTGTAACCCACGATTTGCACGTTGCCGAGCAGGCAGACAGAATACTCACCATTGAGGACGGCAAAATAATTGCCGACACAAAGGCGGTGGCTGAAAATTGAAAAAGAAGTTGACAGTTAATACCCTTGCGCTCGGAAATATAAAAAATAGAAAAAAACAATATACAATAATGATTATCGGCATTATTCTTGCAATGGTATTTTCAAGCAGTATTGTATTTTTATATTCGGCGGCGCAGGAAACGAATAATGCAAATTACTACAAAAGCCACGGATATGAAACTATGATTATATCCGCCGCAGGGATTGACGAAAGCAATTTTAAGGCTTTGCAGGATGACAAAACCGTTGAAAGCTTAGGCACGGCGCACATCTTGGGCTATGCGTATAACAAAAACGAAAGTAAATCTTTAGGCTCAAACATTGCATATTTTGACGAAAACGGCAAAAATCTTGCAAATCCCATACTTCTTGACGGCAAATATCCGCAAAACAAGGGCGAGGTTGCTATTGAAAAGACAGCGCTTTCAAAATTAGGATATAAAAAAGCAAAAATCGGCGATACAATCACATTTCAGCTTGATATTCAAAATGACTGCTCAAATTATTACAAAACAGTGGAAAAGAAATACAAGCTTGTCGGAATTTTGCAGGATAAAAAATCGATTATAGGCTATGTATATTCCGAGCCTGACCAATACGACACGCTTATTCCTGCAATTCTTGTATCAAACAAGGAAAAAATCGATGCAGGCGGTAAAGAAATGCTTGCATTTTATATAAAATGTAAGAATAAAAATTTTGATGAAATCAGTAAATCGGTTTCACAAAAAGCCACTTCCGAAATAAACGATAATTATGTATCATCAAACAACTCGGCAAGCTTTGACGATTTAATGTCGGGAGGCGACCTCGCCGTTTTGCTTCTCATTGTGCTTGTTTTAGCCTCATGCGTTGCCATTGTAAATTCGTTTAACAACAATCTTAAGGACAGACAAAAGCAAATAGGCATGCTCCGGGCTATAGGCACAACGAAAAGGCAGATTATAAATATTTTCGGACGTGAGGCATTTATAATTTCGCTTATCTGCGTTCCGATTAGCTTGGCAATTTCTTATTTCACGGTAAGCCTTTTATTAAAGCTTGCAATAAAAGACGCCATTATGTCAAAAAGTCTTATTGTGCTGCCGGTTGCGGCAGTAATCAACGAAGCCGTAGTTATGCTTGCGGCACTAATTCCGCTTATTTCAGCCTCCAAAACCTCGCCTATGCAGGCAATAAGAAATGTTGAAACGGCAAGGAAATTTAATAAAAAGAAAATTAAAACAAAGAAAGAATATAATCCCGAAAAGCTGATTGCAAAAAGAAACTTAGGCTTTTACAAAGGAAGCAAGATTACGGTTTGCATTATTCTTACAGCAACAATTTTGCTTTCCAATTACGGCTGGGAGTCTATAATAAGCTCAAATGATTCGCATTTAAACAGCGTAAGCTATGACTATCAACTTCTTACTACGTATGAAAGCGGAGAACAGGGAATCAATGAGGCTGAAAGGCAGGATATTGAGGCTTTGCCTTATATCGGCAAAACCGAGGGCAGAAAAACCGCAAACGTTTATCTTTATTTTGACAAAATAACGGACTTTTTCAGGGCTATAAATTACGACGCATTTATAAAATATCGGGAAACTCACAACACCAACGACCTTGTAAATCAGGTTAAAAACGGTAAGCCGAACGAGGACTACGAAAACGAAAAAAAGGATTTAAAAATAAGCAAGGAATACTGCTCTATAAACCTTAATGCTTATGATGAGGCGCAATTTAAAATGGCGGAAAAATATGTTGCCGACGGCAAAATCAACTACTCCGCTTTAAAATCGGGAGATGAAATAGTCCTCATAGCGCCGAAAAAGGTTGAAGCCACAGGCAAAATCGGAGTAAACAACGTCTATGAATCGACTCAAAATTTTGATAACGATATCGGCAAAAAAACAGTCGGCTCAAAAACGCTTATAAAAGCCGATTCACCTTACAAGGTAGGAGATAAAATAACGTTTCGATTAAAAAGCGGTGAAGAAAAAACGGTTAAAATAGGCGCAATAATTCACCCCTATTCTTACGAAAACACAAGCGTTAATTTTTCATCTGACTTTCAAATAGCTACCACGATTGACGGAATGCGTGCATTTGACAAAAATTTAAAATACAACCTGCTTTTTATTAATGCAAGCGAAGAGGTTGACGATAAAATTGACGAAGAAATTACAGAGGAGCTTAGCACTTATACCGAAAAATACGGCGGATATTTAAACTCTATTTATGAAAGCCATCAGTTCTTAGAAAAACAAAAAATGCTTGAAATCGTAACGATTGTAAGTATATTAATAATCTGTTTTGCGGTAAGCCTCAGCATTATTAACAACGCAATGAGCGCAAGAATAAGAGAAAGCAAGAGGGAAATCGGAACGCTCAGGGCAGTAGGCGCAGACGAAAGAGCGCTGACTAAATCATTTATAAATCAAATGACGTCAATGTTTACGCTCGGAATAGGCATAGGCTTCGGACTTTATATATTAAGTTTTGCCATAATAAAAATAATCGGTAAATATCTTTATGACATAAATTTAGCGTTAACGTTTAATCCTTTGCCGGCAATAATCATTTCGCTTGTTTTATTCCTTTTATGCTCAATTAACTTATGGGTAAAAGTAAGAAAAGAAATGAAAAACAGCATAGTTGAAAATATAAGAGAATTATAGAGGAAAATTATGAAAAAGCTACTTTGTATATTTATTTCAATAATATTATGCTTTAGCTTTGGTATGACGGCTTTTGCAGAGGAGGACGACACCGCACCGAGCGATACTCAAAGTGCATCGCAACCACGGTTAATGGTGGAAAGCTATACCCTTTCAAAGTCTGATTTAAAGCCAAACGAAAGCGCAACACTTGAAATAAAACTAAAAAACCACAGCCTAAAGAAAAATATAAACAACATTGCAATCACTCTAAGCGACGAGGCAAACGAAATAAGCACAATAGGTGTAAATTCAGGCTATATTGATAAAATTATTCCAAATTCCACCTACACATACACCGCCACAATAAGAGCGACGAAAACAGCAAGCGAGGGTGTGCACAAGCTGGCTGTCAGCTTAGAATATGAGGACGATGATTATGCTCAATATACGTCAACGTCGCAAATATCAATAAATGTTACAAAGAAAAAGAAGGCTTCAACAACAAAAAAGGCGGCTAAAAAGAAAACAACGCAAAATGCCTCCCGCCCGCAATTAATCGTCACCTCCTACTCTCTTGACGGCAAATACATATCGCCGTCAAAAAGTGCAAATTTATCCGTAATTCTTAAAAACGAGAGCAAGGACAAATCCATTAAGAATTTGAAACTTACTATAAGCGAGGAAAAAAACGACATTAAATTCAAAAGGGAAACCTTTTTTGTTGATGAAATAAAGCCAAAGGGTACTTACACGTTAAATATTGAATTAACCGCCGCAAAAACGGCTGAAATAGGAGAGCACAAGCTCGTTTTGGCAAGCACTTATGAGGACAAATATTTCACCTCGTTTGAAAGCTCAGACAATATTTTAATTAATGTCAAGCAAAAGACGGCGCTTGATTATGACGGCATTATTCTTCCAAAAAAGCTTACGCAGGACGATACGGCTACTATGGAAGTAAATTTGATGAACACGGGCAAATCGGCAATAAGAAATGCAAAAATCAGCTTTGACATTGACGGACTTGAAACGGGAGGAGTTCTCTTTATCGGCATGATAAAGGCAGGCGAAAGCAAGACGGGAAGCGCTAATTTTCAGGTAAGTTCATCTAAGCTCGGCGACGTAAAAGGCACGGCAACGCTGAGTTATGAGGACGATTTCGGAAAAAGCTACAGCGAAAGCATTTCCCTTTCAAGCACGATTATTAAAAAGAAAGCGGTAAAAAGCGACAGCGACATGGATAAAAAGAAGTCAAAATTTTCTCTTTGGTGGCTGTTTTTAATTATCGGCTTGGCAATCGGCGGCGGTGTTGGCGCAATAATTCCGATTTCAATCAACCAAAGCAAAAAACGCAAAGAGGACGATTTAAGATTATAAATATAACAAAAAAGGAACGGCGAGATTTTATTCTCACTGTTCCTTTTTCTTTGTCAGAATTTCTTTGGGCATTCAATTCATTCATAATACTTCATTAATTTATCATTATTTTGACGAAAAGTAAATATATGTGGCGTGAAATGACTGTTTTTCGGTGTGAAATGCAGAATATTAATGACATATAGTCATATTTGTGATATACTTATTTTTGTATTTGTTACTTATTTTTCGAGGAGAAGCAATATATGGTCAGTATTTATATTTGTGATGACGATAAAATATTCAGGCAAAAACTATATGACAATTTAAAGGCAAAATGCGAAAAAATCGGAATTGACTACACAATTTCGCTCATATCCACATTTGAAGAATTAAAGGAAAATTCAAGTAAAATAGATATATTATTTCTTGACGTTTTACTCGGCGATATCAATACAATTAATAAAATCATCAAAGAGGATATTGCCGTTACCTTTGAGCTTGTTATACTAACGTCATATCCGGGTGAAATCTATAATATTTCAAAAATTTCACCGACATATTATCTTGACAAATTAAGGTCAGATGAAAAAAATCTCTCAAATGCGCTGAATAAATGTATTCAAAATCTTGAAAACAGACGAAAGCAGAAAATAATAATTGAACACGAAAAAATAAGCGAAACAATCGACCTAAACGACGTTACTTATATCGAAGCGCAAAATAAAGCAAGTGTTTTGTATTTTAATGACGGAAAAAGCATAACGGCAAATATCAAGTTTTCAGATTTGCTTTCAAAATGCAGTATTAATTTTCAACAATGCAGCAGAAGTTTTGCGGTTAATTTTGATTACGTTTTGGGCTTCAAATGGCACAAATATATATTACTAAACGGCGAGCAAATAACAATTTCGAGAAGTAATTACAAGACGCTGACAGAAAATTACAAAAAATTTTTGGAAATATAGCATAAATATCATTTAGTTTGAAAGGCTGCGATAATAAATGGGACAGATAATAGATTTAAGTCACTTTTCAATTTGGCTTTTAATTCTTTCAATTTGCAAAGGCTTTGCTCTTTTCACGATTATTCACACACTTTATAAAGATAAATTCAATTCCTTTATAACGCTTATAACAACGCTTATATCAATTTCTGCTTGGAACACAGTCAACCAATATTCCAAACTTTTAGCCGAGAAAGCGGATAACAGTGCTTTTGTAATATTAAGCTACGTATCGCTGATTTTATTTATATTTGCCGTCTTTGCAATAAGCATTGATACAAAAACAAAAAACAAAATTACAGGCTCGCTTTTGATATTTGGTTTGTATATTTTTATTTGGATTGGCAGCAGTGCAATTTTGAGTTTTATTTGGAGCAAAGTCGGATATCAGGATTTAATTGATAATCTTCCGACCTACAAATCAACAATAGCGCTCACCCTTTCAAATGCGCTGACATATCTTTTCGGCGGATATATTGTTTCGTTTTTCCTAAGGCTTTCCAAAATCAAAGCAAGTGATTTTAAAGCAAAATATCTTTATTTTTATATTTTTCCCGTAACCAATATTTTACCGCTAATCATTTGTGCGTCAACAAAGGCGTTTTGGGAAGAAAGCAACGGCGATTTACTTTATCAAAACATTATAATTTGCATCACCTTTATAATTGTCGCTATAATCGATTTTGCGACTATATTTGTTGTTGACTCAATAAGAAAAACAGACGATAAAAATGCCGAACATTTAATATTATCGACTAAAAATGAAATTGAATATCAAAGCCTTGAATTAATCAAAGCCGAAAGAGAAGGACTCAGACACATCAAGCACGACATTAAAAACATTCACCTAACTGTTAAAGAGCTTATTTTGTCAGGTAATAACGAGCAAGCGCTTGACATTTTAAATCAGTCAAATGATGAACTTACTGAAATTGACGGCTTAAGGCTTTGCGGCAATGATATTATAAACACTGTTTTTTACATAAAATCAAAGGAAGCCAAGGCTGAAAATATTGAGCTTAATGTTGAAGTTGACATTCAAAATAACGTTAAAATTAAAAATATCGACCTTGCAAGAATACTTTTAAACCTTTGCGACAATGCGATTAATGCTACAAAGGAATGCAATAAAAAAGAAATTTATTTTTCAATAACTGCAAGTGATAAGATTATTAAAATCGACACAAAAAATCCGTTTATAAACAGAAAAAAAGTAATTCAAGAAGGCCACGGCAACGGAACAAAAATCATTAAAGAAATTGCCGAAAAGCACGGCGGCGATTACAAAGCGAGCAGCGAAAACGGTATTTATACAACTCACACAACACTCAGAAACATAGAAGCAAATATATAAACAGAAAGACGGGCTGATTTAAAAAATCAGCCCGTCTTTTTAATCGCAAATAATTTGAGCATTGCTTCCGATTGTTCTGTCCTTAGTGATAACTATTTTATTATCTATCCTGTCACGCAACGCATCAACGTGTGAAATTATGCCGACAAGGCGATTGCCCTGAGAAAGAGAGGTAAGCGCAGAAAGAGCACGGTCAAGTGCTTCACCGTCAAGAGAGCCGAAGCCTTCATCAACAAACATCGTATCAAGTTTGATGCCGCCGTTCGATGATTGAATTTCATCAGAAAGACCGAGTGCAAGGCAGAGAGATGCCATAAACGATTCGCCGCCCGACAAGGTGCTGACACTTCTTGACGAGGCATTAAAATGGTCAATAACATCAAGTGCCAATCCTTCATTTTTCTTAAGTGTTTCGGCATCGCTCCTGCGCACCAACTCATATTGACCGTCACTCATAGTCAAAAGCCTGATATTTGCTTTTCTTATAATTGAGTCAAAATACGTCATTTGAACAAAGGTTTCAAGTGTAATTTTCTCCTTGCCCGATATATCGCCGTTAGCCGTTTCGCTAAGCGCTTTAAGCCAAACATATTTATCATCATATCCTTTTAGGATATCCCTTTTTTCAGAAATATTATCTACAAGTAATTTATTGCTTTCAATGCGGGAATAAAGCGATTTTGCCGTTTCATCAATATCTTTTTTATACTCATTAAGTTTTAAAGATTTTTCATTAAGAGAGGCTAAATCAATTTCCTTAAATTCTTTAAGTGCATTTTCAAGGCTTGCTTTTGTACCCTTTTGCGTGTCATATTTTGATTTAATATCGTCAAAATCATTTTTGCTTTTTTCAATGGCATTTTTGATATCATTTGAAAGGTTGGTATATTCCTTCAGCTTATCTTTAGCAAGGTCAGCACTTTCAAAATCAAGTTCGCTTTTAATAGAGGTTACACGCTTTGTATTTTCCGAAATAAAAGCTTCATCACTTGCCTTTTGGGTATTGAGCGTTGATATTTCATCTGAAAGAGATTTTTGTTTTTCCTGAATTTTTGGAATTTCTTTATCTAATTTTTTATAAAGACTAAGCTTTTCGTTTGCTGTTTTAAGCAAAGCTAAAGTACAGTCATACTCTTTCTTTAAAGCATTAATATTGCTGTTATAATCGTCAAAAACATTGTCGTCTGTGCCGAAAAGCTTTTTAGCTGAAGACTTTACATTATCGGCAATTTCATCAAATCTTGACTTAAGCGCAGATGCAGTATCCCTTGCTTTATCGGCTTTTTCCTGCGCTTTTTTAACAAGGTTTTGCGCCGATTCAACGTCTGCTTGGCTCGGTGCATTTTCACTTTTTCTTGCCAAATTCGGGTGCGAAGTTGAACCGCAAACAGGGCAAGGCTCGCCGTCTTTTAATCCATCTGCGATTATACCCGCCTGCTCGTTGAAAAAGGCGATATATATTTGATTATATTCATTTTCCAATGCGCCGTATTCATCTAAAGCGGATTTTGCAAAAGACTGTGCGTTTTTAAGATTTTTTTGTTCGGTTTTGCACCTGTCAATTTCGGTTTTAAGTTCTTTTAGCGCTTCTGCTTTTTTGTTGATTTCTTCTTTTTGGACAGTCAGCTTTTGCACAAGCAAATCTGCACCCTTGACTTCTTCCAAAGCCTTTGATTTTTCATCAATTTCTTTTTCAAGCAGCGTTATTTCCTGCTGCTTTAGCTTAAGTAAATTATTGCTTTTTTCAAAACTTTGTGTCCTTTCCTTTATGCTGTTTTCAAGACTTTTAAGTTCGTCATACTTAGGCATTTTAGAATTAATCAGATTGATTTTTCTCGTTAAATCGTCAAGCCTTTCTCTTTGTGCTTCGGCTGATTTATAAGCTTTTTCGCACTCATTGCGCTTTGTTTTAAGTTCTTCAAGCTTGGCAGACGCTTCGGCAAATGCTTTCTTTGTTGCCTCTTGATTTTCGTAAAGTTTAATATTTGAATTTATTTTTTCGATTTCTTCATTAATACTTTCAATGTTTTTTTGAGTTTTTGTATATTCAAGCGTATCCTTATTGATAATCTCGCCTGCAAGTTTTATAACGTCCTCAATAAGCACATCACCGCTCTTTGCCCTTTCAAGTTCAAGAGAAAGCGTGTCGTTTTCATTGCACTTAAGCTGATTGATATACTGCTCAATGCCGCTTTTTTCTTTTTCACGGTTACGTTTAAGTTCATTAAAAAGGCTCGAAAGCTTAATTTCAATATTATGATAAGGCTCGGTTTTAAAAATCTTTCTGAAAATTTTGCTTCGCTCGTTTGTTTCACAATTGAGAAGTTTTCTGAAATCGCCTTGCGCAATCATTGCAATTTGCGAAAATTGATTTTTATTAATTCCGATTATTTCCTCAACCTTAGCACTAACCTCTTTGATTTTCGTTATAACTGAGCCGTCCGGCATAACAAGCTCGGCATTGGCGCTTTGCTTGGTAAAGCCCTCTCCCCTTTTATTCGGTCTGGGATATTCCGGATTGCGGTTAATTTTATAAATTTCGTTATTATATTCAAATTCAAGCTCTACAAAGGTTGGTGTATCTGCACTTGCATATTTTGAGCGAAGAGTAGTATTTTCCCTGTAATTACCGCTTGCCTCGCCGTAAAGCGCATAAGAAATCGCATCAAAAATCGTCGTTTTGCCTGCGCCCGTATCGCCCGTAATAAGATATATTCCGCTCTTTCCGAGTTTTTGCATATCAAGGGTGACTTTGCCTGCATACGGACCAAATGCCGACATTGTAATTTTTAAGGGTCTCATTGCTCTGCCTCCCAAACATTTTCTATAACGCCTTGCAAAAACTCGCTTTGTTCCTTGCTCATATCACTGCCGTTTTGCTTAAAATAAAGTTCGCCGAAAATTTCCGTCGGTGATTTTTCCTTAACATTTTCCACACTTTCAACTGTAAGTGCACTTCTCGTTCGGGTGTTGTTATAATCAAGCTTCATAATATTTGTATAAACGCACCTAAGCTTTGAAAGTGCGTCAACAACATCGTTTTCGTCAGTCAAAGTGATATGATAATAGTCCTCTTTGTGATTTAATTTTTCATAATAATCTTTACTCATAAGTTCGTCATAGCTGCCTTCAATTTCAACCAAATCACGCTTGGGAATAAGCGGAATAAGCTTTATTTGAACATTCCCCTTTTCGCCCATTTCAACAACCGTAACGCTTTTCTTATGCCTACATTCCGAAAATGAATATTTAAGCGGAGTACCCGAATATCTGACAGTATCTCTTATAAGCTTTTGCGGCGAATGAATATGTCCGAGTGCAACATAATCGAATTTATCATAAACTGCGACATCAACATTATCCGTACCGCCTAAACTGATTTCTTCGCTGTCGCACTTGATTGCGCCCGTAACAAATTGATGAGAGATAATAATATTTCTCTTGCTTTCGTCAACGTCCATTTTGGAAATTGCCGCAGCAATTGCATCGGTGTATCCGTTTATTTCCTCATCAGGAAACGCCTGCCTGACATTAACAGGTTTAATAAACGGAAGCATAAATATATTCACTTCTCCCCACTCGTCTTTAAGCGTATGCTTTTGAATAGTGCCGTCATAAACGGGAGATATAAAAATATTTGCCCTTTCCATAATTCTTGAGCCGAATGCAAGTCGCTCGGCGCTGTCGTGATTGCCACTGATAATAAAGGCTGAAAGAGGCATATCGGAAAGCCTGAAAATAAACTCATCAAGCATTTTGACCGCCTCGCCGGACGGTTGAGATTTATCGTAAACATCGCCTGCGATAAGCACTGCGTCAGGCTTTTCCTGCTCGATTATTTCAAGAATTTTAAGTAAAATATATCTTTGCTCCTCAAGCATTGAAAACTCGTTTACTCGCTTGCCGATATGCAAATCCGAAAGATGAATAAATTTCATATCATTACCCCGTTTAAATTGATAATTTAATTATATATCAAATCAATATAAAAGTCGAACATAATTTTTAAACCGACGATATTCACTTTTTATAGTACAAAATAATAAAAAATGTAAATACGCTTGCAATAATATATAAAAATAAGTATTATATAACAAATGACACAAAATTCACTTTTTTAAAGGAGAATGGCTATGAATACATTTCTTTTTGAAAATGAAGAAGAAAAAAAGTATGCTCTTGCCTGCCTTGCATTCTCTAAATCACTCAATCTGATTGATGACGACAGCCTTGAGGGAGTAAAAAAGAGATGCAACGCTGAAAACGAAAAAAGAAAAGCACAGCTTGAAAACGGTGAAACCGTATACGGTCTTACTCATTTTTCATATCCGGCTTTTCTTAATTTTGAGCTTACAAGATTAAAGCTTGACTTTGTAGGCGAAAGCGAAAAGGTAAAAAAGGCATATAATTTTACTGAAATCACAAGAAAGCAAATGAAAGCTTATTATAAGGAAAACAAGGACCTTTTCACAAGGTACAACAACGACCGATTTTTCTTTTTTGAAGTTAAAACGGTTATTTATAAAAAGATAAGGGAGGCGCAGTACGATGAAGAAATCAACAACATACTTTGTAAGCTCGCTTAACGGCAATGACGAAAATGACGGTTTAAGCGAAAGCACTGCGTTTAAAAGCCTTAACAAAATAAACGAGATTGAGCTTGCACCCGGTGACAAGGTATTCCTTTTAAAAGGTTCTGTTTTTGAAAATGAATTTTTACATTTGAAAAACTGCGGCGACATAAACGGAGATATGATTGAAATTACGTCATACGGCGATAACGGCGATTTACCGAAAATCAACACTAACGGAAAAGGCGTTTGGTATCAGGACTACGGCAATGAACTCGACTTTGGCGGTCACGTATATAAAGGCAACGTTTCTTCCGCAATTCTTCTTTATGACGTTGAAAATATACTTATTAAAGATATTGAAATAACAAATAAAGAAAAATTCAAGGATATGGAAAGCTACTGTGCCGCAGACAAAATGGACAGAACAGGCGTTGCCGCAGTTGCAAAAAACAGAGGCACACTTCATTCAGTCACACTCGATAACCTTTTTATCCACGATATAAACGGCAATGTTTACAACAAGCACATGAACAACGGCGGTATTTATATGACCTGCTTTAAGCCTGATGATGAAGAAAAAACAGGCGTTGCAAGATATGACGGAGTAACAGTTGAAAACTGCTTTGTTAAAAATGTCAGCCGTTGGGGCATTGCAGTCGGCTATTCATACCGTCACAAGGATTTTGCAACCAAAGAGCTTAGTGAGGAAACATTCAAGAAATACGGCAATGAAAACATTACACTTAAAAACAACTATGTTAAATTTGCCGGCGGTGATGCTATAACTCCTATGTACGCTTTAAATCCTTTAGTTGAGCATAATGTTGCGGACTCCTGTGCAACTGAAATGAACGACAGATATTATAAATATCCAAAAAAGCGTGCAGGCAAGGTTGCCGCAGCGATTTGGCCGTGGAAATGCAAGAATGCGCTTTTAAGATATAATGACGTTGTTGATACAAAGCTTAATCAAGACGGTATGGCTTATGATGCAGACTCAGGTGACGGCACAAAATATGAATACAACTACTCACGGCTTAACGAGGGCGGCTGTATGATGTTTTGCTTGCAGGAGGCAGTACACAACACATTTGAAAACAATTTAAGCTTCGATGACTTAAGCGGAACAATGACACCGGCAAGCAATCCCGACGCTTATGTTGCAAACAATACATTTTATGTAAGAGAGGGCGTTCCTTTTGTAAGAAAGAGAATGCACGGCAAAATGACACTTAAAAACAATAAAATAATCAAAATCAAAAAATAACAATTCGGAGGTAAAATATGGCAAAAAGCAAAGGCAGAGTAACAATTCCGACAGATATGGACGTTGTCAAAGAAACTCTTGAAATAATGAACGAATGGGGTGCAGACGCAATACGTGACTGCGACGGAACTGAATTTCCGCAAGAACTTCGTGACACAGGAGCAAAGGTTTATGCAACCTATTACACAACAAGAAAGGACAACGCTTGGGCAAAGGCAAATCCTGATGAAATTCAGCAGATGTATATTATGACTAAATTTCACACCGCTACAAGCGACACCCTTTCAATTCATCTTATGGATAATCTTTATCCTGATATGCTTAAAGTAAATAACCGTGACGATATCACAAGATGGTGGGAGGTTATTGACAGAACTACGGGTGAGGTAGTTGCACCGACTTCTTGGGATTATGACGAGAAAAGCGGCAACATTACTATTAATAACTGTACTCCTTTCCATGAATATACGGTTAGTTTTCTTGCTTACATTATGTGGGACCCGGTACATATGTATAATGCGGTGGTAAATAAATGGAACGTTGAGCCACAGATAACATTTGACGTTCGTCAGCCGAAAACAAGAGCGCATTCGCTTGAAAGGCTGCGCAAATTTCTTGACACCCATGAATATGTTGACGTTGTAAGATTTACAACATTTTTCCATCAGTTCACATTGATTTTTGATGAGCTTGCAAGGGAGAAGTTTGTTGATTGGTTCGGCTACAGCGCCTCGGTAAGCCCATATATTCTTGAGCAGTTTGAGAAAGAGGTCGGCTACAAATTCCGCCCTGAGTTTATCATTGACCAAGGATATATGAACAATACATACAGAATTCCGTCAAAGGAATTTAAAGATTTTCAGGCTTTCCAAAGAAGAGAAGTTGCCGCACTTGCCAAGGAAATGGTTGACATTGTTCACGAATACGGCAAGGAAGCTATGATGTTTATGGGCGACCATTGGATTGGAATGGAGCCGTTTATGGACGAGTTTGCCTCAATCGGACTTGACGCTGTTGTAGGCAGTGTCGGCAACGGCGCAACGCTTCGTCTTTTCAGCGATATTAAAAATGTTAAATACACGGAAGGCAGATTTTTACCTTACTTCTTCCCTGACGTTTTCTGCGAAGGCGGCGACCCTATCAAGGAGGCAAAGGTCAATTGGGTAACTGCAAGACGTGCTATTTTAAGAAGCCCTATTCAGCGTATCGGATACGGCGGATACCTTAAGCTTGCGCTTCAGTTCCCCGATTTCGTTGAATATATCAAATCTGTTTGTGATGAATTCAGAACTCTTTATGACAACATTCAGGGCGTTACTCCTTATTGTGTAAAGAAAGTTGCAGTCCTCAACTGTTGGGGCAAAATGCGTGCTTGGTCTAACCACATGGTGCACCACGGTCTTTATTACAGGCAAAACTATTCATACTTTGGTGTCATTGAGGCATTGAGCGGTGCTCCGTTTGACGTTTCATTCATCAGCTTTGACGATATTAAAAAAGACAAAAATTTGCTTGATAATTTCGACGTTATCATCAATGTCGGCGATGCAGATACAGC
>ERZ780202.373-NODE-373-length-33239-cov-3.016514_pt1 | contig 33239 bp, 33 predicted proteins | sample MGYA00510978_ERZ780202 | MGnify/ENA primary metagenome ERZ780202 (study PRJEB29588, sample SAMEA2155689) | human gut metagenome | biome: human gut; feature: human-associated habitat; material: faeces | place: Denmark | collected 2008/2010 ...
AGAAAAAATATCAGAAAGAATATGACTGCAGCAAGATGGTTGCTGCATATATTGAAGAAGAGACAAAATGCAGCCTGTCAGGAGAGGAGATCATGTATCTGGCGATCCACATCCGGAGAGTGACGACTGCGGAAGAATAAAAGGAGGAAGAAAGATGTTTGGACTTTTTAAGAAGAAAAAAGATAAAAAGGACGAGAAAATCGAAGAGTTGACGGATCGTCTGCAGCGGCAGATGGCCGAATTTGATAATTTCAGAAAGCGTACAGAAAAAGAAAAGTCCGGTATGTACGCGGTTGGTGCAAGAGAGGTGATAGAAAAAATCCTCCCGGTCGTAGATAATTTCGAGCGGGGACTTGCAACGGCAGAGGATTTGGAAAATCATCCGGGGGAAGGATATACAAACGAAAGTGTAATCGGAAGATCTGGGTTGGAAAAATTATACGAAAAGCAATTAAAAGGAAAAGATGGTTGTGATATAAAGATTTTGGATAGTGATGGGGAAGTAAAAGAGGTTCTTGCAAGTATTTTTAAAGAAGATGGTATGGATATAAGATTAACGATAGATTCCGATTTGCAAAAATCATTATACGAGCAGTTTAAAGAAGATCCGGGGTGTTCTGTCGCAATGAATCCTTATACGGGAGAAGTATTGGCTTTGGTAAGTACCCCATCTTATGATAATAATGAATTTATACGGGGCTTATCATCAGAGAAATGGACATCATTAAACGAAGATGAAAAGAAGCCATTATATAATCGTTTTCGTCAAGTATGGTGTCCTGGCTCAACATTTAAACCAGTTGTGGCAGGAATTGGGTTGAAAACGGGAAGCATAGATCCAAAAGAAGATTTTGGAAATGAAGGTTTGGCATGGCAGAAAGATTCGTCTTGGGGATCTTATCAAGTGACAACACTTCATGAATATGAACCGGTTATTATGAAAAATGCAATTATCTATTCTGATAATATTTATTTTGCAAAGGCAGCTCTTAAAATTGGTAGTGAGAATTTTATGAATACTTTAAATGAAATAGGATTTAATCAGAATATGCCGTTTGAGATTGCGATGCAGGAATCAACATATTCCAATACAGATAAAATAGAAACAGAAATACAATTGGCAGATAGTGGTTATGGGCAAGGGCAGATTCTTGTAAATCCATTACATCTGGCAAGTATTTATACTTCATTTTTAAATGAAGGGAATATGATAAAACCGTATTTGAAATACAAAGAAGAAGCATCTGGTGAAACATGGATAGAAAATGCGTTTAGCAAAGAAAATGTAGAAGAAATTATGCAAGGGGTGGAAGGTGTTGTAAATGATCCAGAAGGAACCGGATATGCTGCACATCGTGACGATATTTTGCTGGCTGGAAAAACAGGGACAGCCGAGTTGAAGGCAACGAAAGAAGATACTTCTGGCAAAGAAATCGGGTGGTTTTCGGTGTTTACGGCAGATAAAAGCGTGGACAAACCAATTCTTCTTATCAGTATGGTTGAGAATGTGAAAGGAATCGGTGGAAGTGGTTATGTTGTTAAAAAGGATGCAACCGTATTGGAGGAATATTTTGAAAAATAAAAAAATTTTTATGGGGAATTATTACATATGTAAGATATTTGCGATGATATTGATAGTTCTTATTGTTTTTACAGGGTGCGGACAAAATCGAATTACGGAAAAAGAAGAAAAGAAAGAAACCGTAGAATCTGAAATGAATGCAGAAGTAAAAAAAACAGCGCAAACTTTTCGGTCTGTTTATATGAAGGAGAAGTCGGAGTTAAATACATTAAAGGTGAAAAGAAAAATTATCAATTGTCTGGAAGAAAAAGGATATGCGGCAGTAGATTGTGATAATCAGATTGATATGGTCAATCGTGAAAAAGTAGAAGATTTTTGCAAAGCAGCAGAGAAAGAAGAACAGGCAGCAGTAGATATTGTTGTTGTATTTGATGAAGGGGAAATTATACAATATCATTTAGAGTCAATGAATGGAAAGATAAATGTTCGATTATGTCAGGTTAAATGGAAGGATAATAGCCCACAGGCTAATTATTATGATGAATATGAAGCATATGAGTGGAAATATACAGAAAAAGGATACTTGTTTCTGGAGGAATATCACCCACCGGGATTTGATGGAGCACCGGGTGAAACTGGATTCAGAGTGCAGCCATTAGATAAAACATGCCGGGAATTGAATCGAAAATATGTTATGCCGTTGGGGTATGCACTTAATAATCTGTTGATTACAAATTGGGATAACCAGAATTATACGGAACTTGATTTTTATGATCTTTATGAAAAAATGTATTATATGAAATATGGAAAGCAAGTTCCATATGAAGCAAATTATGGTGGAGCAGAATATGAAGTTCCAAAAGATGAGTTTGAAGAGGTTATAAAGACCTATTTACCATTTAGTAATAGCGAGATTGAAAAAGGAACTTTTTATAACTCTGATAATAGAACTTTTAGATACAGACCGCGAGGGTTATATGATTGTGAATTCCCATATGAGCCATATCCGGAAGTTATCTCATATGAAAAATTACAAGATGGAACATTAAAACTTACGATAGAAGCAGTATGGGAAATCAGAATGTTAGATCAGGCAATCACCAGTGAATTGATGATAAAACCTATGGAAGACGGAAGTTTCCAGTATTTATCAAATAAGGTAATCAGGTCAGATCAAAATGCAAATGCAGGGTGGTATATGCCAAGGTTAACAGAAGAAGAGTGGGAAGAGAATTACAGTAATAATTAGGGGGCAATATGAAAAGAAAAAGTATTTTGTTAGTACTTTGTATAGGAATGATTCTGACTTCCTGTGAAAGTAAGATATCGTTAAACAGCACAGATGTAAAAAATGAGAAGAATCAGAAAAACACTACCATGGAAAATCCGGATAAGGGATATAATCTACCAATCGATGAAGACAAGAAAAAGGAAGCTGTGAACGATTGTGAAGAAATTATGGGCATTGTCCGAGACATTTATTCTGAATATAATGGAATACAAGAAGCAGATCAGAACACTGCTGAGCAAATGATGAATCGGATGAAAGAAATTATCAAACAAAATGGGAATCCGGTCATTGGTTCCGATCATTATTCTGTTATGGATAATTATCAGAAGATGGAACAATTTTTAAAATCTGCAGAACAAGAAGAAAAAGGAAGTGTAATTTTATATGAAGCAGATACAGATGGTGGAATTACCAGAAAAGAATATAGTTATGATGGAAAAGAAATGAGTGTGATGTCCGCAAAAATGATCTGGAGTGAGGATACAGAGCCTGTACTTACATACATATCGCTATCAAAAATAAAAGAATGGGCATATACTGAAAATGGGAATTTCTGTTATGAATTATGCGTACCTGAACCACCGGAAGTGACAGAGATTGTAGATGGAAGTTGTATTATCCGGGTAAAGCCTTTGAGTGAGGAGTGTCGGGAATATTCAAAAAAATATGTGAGTACGTTCGGCTATCATGGAAACAATCTGTTATGTTCAAACTGGAATGCGGAGGATATGCAGGGGTTGGATTATAATGGACTTTATGAATATTTTTATCAAATGAAATATGGAGAAAAATTTACTGCAGAAAAAGAGGTTGTGGGAATTCCAGCAGAAGAGTTCGAAAATGTAATTATGACATATCTTCCTGTTACAAAAGAAGAATTGAAAGAATGGGCGGTCTACGATGAACAAAGTAATATGTTTATCTGGGAACGATTGGGATATGGTAATTATTCACCAACACATTTTGGCTTGTCTTTACCGGAAGTAACAGAAGTCAGGCATAATGAAGATGGAACCATTGTTTTGACAATTCATGCAGTATGTGATTCTGTTGTATGTAATGATGCTGTTATTACACACGAACTTACGATGAAAATTCAGGATGATGGAACGATTCAGTATGTTGGAAACAGGATTTTAGATAATGGTATTGATAATATACCGAGGTATCAGTACCGGTTAGGTAATTTGCAGAATTGATCAGTAGAGAAGAATGAAATAAAGAGAACTGATAACAGGAAATTATGCTATCAGTTCTCTTTATTTATTTCCAAATACCAAGATTAGAAAGTACAGATTCTGTTATTTCGGTAGCCTGACTTCCAGTTGCACCAGAAGAGGATTGAATATTTGTTGCGAAGTAGTAAGTATTATTCGCTGTTTCAATGTATCCGATAAACCAGCCATTGACATCTTTACCATTGACACGCCCGGTTCCTGTTTTCCCGTAAAGAGAACCGGAAGAAGTAGTGGAAAGCAGCAGGGCTTTTTTTACTGCCTGGATATTTTTACTGTCAAAATGAAAATTATTTTGATAGAAATCCTGTAACAATTCCACCTGTTCTATGGGTGATATCTTCAGAGAGAAATCTGTCCAATAGAGATTTAGATTTGTTCCAGTATTTTGATTCCCATAGTTTATTGTCTGTAAAAATGTTCTTACGGCTTCAAAACCTGCCTGTGAATCAATTGCCTGAAAATACCAGTTTACAGAATTATGTATAGCCGAGGTTAAATCTTGATCGGCTTCCCATGAATTAAAAGGATATGGTTCTCCATTCCATGTGAAAGTGGAATGTTCTGGTGTAATAATTCCAGATTCCAAGCCAAGTAATGCATCATATATTTTATAAGTCGAATTCGGTGATACACGTGTGGAAGCATGATCCATATTATAAATATTCCATTTATCAGCAGACTGATTATATAAAACAAAACTTCCGGTGTAGTCCCCAAAATTGGAAGAAAGATTTAGCTGAGTAATATTCTTTTCGGTTGTGTCAAAATGATAGCCAGTCTGATCAGAAGCATAAACAGAAAGTATGGGAATGCATCCAATGATGATAGTAGAGACGAATATGCATATAAGATATCCACGAATTTTTTGTTTAAAAGTAGGTTGGTGGAATGATGCAATATTTAAAATGCGTCCTTTTAACTGTTTTATATTTCCACTGATTCCCATAGTAAGAGGGAATGGAGACAGAGCTATTGTTTCGGCAAAGTTAATCAGTGTATTTCCATATGACTTGTATTCTGTTTCTTTCAATAATTGTAATACAGCACTGTCGCAGGCAAGTTCCCGTTCCTGTCGTATTCTTTTTAGAAAATACCAGATTAGGGGATTGAACCAGTAGAAAACATGTACTGTATTTATCAAATATCCAATTAGAATATCTTTATGCTTGTAGTGCTGCAGTTCATGAAGAAGCATATATCGAATATCAGTTGAGCTTATAGTTCCAGCGTTAAAATCTGAAATCAAGTGAATTGGAAGATAAATGCGAGGATGCAGGAAACCAGCCAAAACAGGAGATTTCAAAAATGCTGTACTATAAATCGGAATGGTATGCTTGCTGTTCACTTCGTTTAAACATTCTATATAAAGAGCGTTTAGTTCTTCATTTTGAAGAGGTAAAGCAGAACTATGTAAGGCGTTTACTTGTCTTACTGAGCGGTAGAGAAGAAAAAACATTATGAATATACCGATACTCCAGAAAAATACAAGTAATGTGTGAATAAAAGTTGGTATTTGGGTGCTGACAGAGACAGCAAAATCATTTATTTTATCCAAATTATAACCATTACCAGAAAGAAAAGTGGTTTGAATGTCACCATTGGTACTTGAACTGGCTGTCAGCAAATGGCTCCACGATATAGAAGATGGGGCAGAGCTTATTGGTAAAAAGGGAACAATTAGAACGGCAAGAAATATAATCGAAAGATTATATTGCATACGTGCGGATAATTGCCTTTGCAATAAATTTTTTAATCCCAGTAAACTACCTAAAAAAATACAAATGATGGCATTACACAGTAAAAATCGAAAACTAAAATATATCAAAATATGCTCCTCCCATGGTTAATGATTGGAAAGAAGATTCCGTAAGCTGGCAATGTCTTCTTCAGACAATTTATCATCCTCAATGTAAGAGGCAAGCATAGAAGTGATATTACCATTATAATATTGTTTTAAAAAAGAATTACTTTCCTGCCGAATATATTCGTCTTCTTTGACCAATGGAGTATAGACAAAAACCCGGCTTTGTTTTTCGTAGGTTAGTGCTTTTTTAGAAACGAGACGTTTAATCAATGTCTGAATTGTTTTAGGACTCCAACGGGAAATTTGTGTTAATTTTTCAGTAATTTCATTGGTGCTGATTGGTGCATATTTCCAAACGATTTTCATAACTTCAAATTCGGCTTCTGAAATTTGAGGCAGATTGCTCATGTGATATTCCTCCAAATCTTACAAATGTAATAAAAATATTATATATCTTAAAAGGTTATTCTGTCAACGAAATAAAAACTTGACTTTAAATCTTACAGATGTAATAATAGATAAAAATTACACTTGTAAGATTTGGAATATGAAAGGTTTTTATAAAATGGGAAGGGTAGTTGTTGTAACATTTGATGAAAATGAGGAAGAAAAATTAAATGAATTATTACATTTTCTGTCTGCTAAAAAATACTCTGAGATGCCTGGTAAACAAAATAGGGTACTTGATTACGGAGCATTAAAAATAAATGCGGAATATCGTTCTGTAGAAAGTAATGGTGAGCTGGTTCAATTGACGAATTATGAATTTGAAATATTATATTTGCTGGCAAAAAATCCAGGACGGATATTTTCAAAGGAACAAATATATACACAGGTGTGGAAAGAACCATATTATGGGGCAGAAGATAATGTTATGGGCATAATTCGGAGAATCAGAAAAAAGATTGAGCCAGATTCTGCAAAACCAAGATACATTTTAAATGTATGGGGTATGGGATATAAATTTAATGGTGAATTGATGAAATGATGAAATATAAAATTGGGCATAATAAGTAAAGATACCAAAAAAAGCAGGAGAAATTTTTATGGAAAATGATATTTGGAATGAAATATCCTCTTTTTTGAACCAGTTGCGTTGTGAGAATATAAACAGAGAAAGTTATATCTATTTCCAAGAACTTGCAAATATTCAGTTGAAGAAGAAAATGGAAAAAGAAAAGGTGAATAAACTTCTCGATCATATAAGTTATGAGGACAGGGAGAAGTTGAAGCAATATGGAGAAATTTTGGAAGAAGAAGCGTTTGTGTCAGAACAAAGGGCATATTGTCAAGGATATGTAGATTGTATTCAGTTATTGGCTGGTTTAGGACTCTTGAAAAAATCGACGGATATGGAAAAAATAATTAGCGAGATGAAAAGCAATTAAGTGTGTCGTGGAGGGAAATGTAGTATTTGATAGATAATAGGATGTTCGTAAAGAAGAAACAGTTATGTTATATCAAGTTGTAATGATATAGCATAACTGTTTTTAACATATGGTAATAGTATTTATTCCACTAATTTTAAATATCGGTAATTATCAGCTATTTATCGGTATTTTACAAGTTTTATTTTGTATCATTAGTAGTGTCTACGTTAGAAATAAAAGGATTAGAATCTAGCAGAGCTGTCGTAGTTGCAAGAATTACCTGTAACTGATAATCATTGCACTGATTTAAGAGCCGAAGAATCTGATTATATGTAGAATTATTTTTATTCTGATTTGGATAAACGTAGTCATCAGCAGAAATATTTAAAGTCTGCATGGTTTTACAAAATAATTCCAGACTGGGACCGCCTTTATGGCGTTCGAGGTCTCCAAGATAAGCCGCCGATATTCCGAGTTTTTCAGCAAGAGCTTCTTGTGTTAAATGCATTTCCATACGCCCTTGTTTTACTAAAGTGGCAAATAATGTTTTTGGAATATCCATGTTTATATACCTCCATAAACTTAGTGTATTACCCTAAATTTGAAAAGTGAAAAGGGTGTAACATTAGAAAAAACACAGGGTATTACCCGATGAATGAGAAAGCATACAAATCTCTTTCGGTTAAAAAAAACAGATTCCGAAAGAGCAGTATTTGTATGCTTATTTTCTTTTCCGGAATCTAACCGGAGAAAATATGGTTCTTAGCAAGAGTTCAGCTAAAAAATTCTGTTCAACAGAAGGTATTCAATTAAAAAAATCTCAACAATTTCATTAGTAAATGTTGGAATTGAAACTAGGGTAAGAGCCAATAATGAATCCAGGGTAATAAAATATCGAATTAAATGCGTCCATAGGAGTGAAATCTGTCAGGGCGTTTTTTGTTACCTAAATATTGAGAATGAGCAATTCAAAATAAGGTCGATTGTTCGTATTCGTGCCCCGCCTACTGATCTGAATTCAAAAAAATTCAGATCGGAGGAAAGGACATGGAAGGCAGACAGCCAAAAAGAAGAAAAGATAAATACAACCCATATGAAATCTATGAGAAGGACGGAAAATATTATGTTTCATTTCGTAATGGTGAAAAAGAGTACAAGGATTTGGAAATAGGAAAGAATGTATATGAAGCTTTTAATACGTTTGAATTGCAGGATGTGTCGCATATGAATGTTGTGGACAGGCATTTGGAACAGTCAGAAATCTGGGATTCCAGTTTATATGAACGGGTATTTCAGAAAGAGGAAGGTGTAGAGGATACTGTTCTGAATAAACTGGAAGCGGAACGGTTACATAGTGCAATTCAGCAGTTGTCGGAAATTCAGAGAAGACGATTGATGAAGTATTATTTTGAAGATAAGAATTATGAGCAGATTGCACAGGAAGAAGGCTGCTCTTTTCAGATGGTAGCAAAGTCTGTAAAAGCAGCAATCAGAAATTTGAAAAAGATTTTGAGATAGTGGGTTGAAAAATAGCGTTTAAGTGAGGAAACAGGTGGAAAGAGAAATATTCTGATCCACCTGTTTCTTCTTTTGTTATGAAAAGACTGGGGAGCGGGACGAACCTTGACAAATTCATATACATTCATCAGGCACATTCCTGTTGTTATCGTGATGAGCGTAAGCCACATTAACAAATACGCCATAACACAGGCTGGGTAAAGACAGCGAAATCCCACCCGTATACTTCCTTTTGGTTTCAGTTTGTATTACCCGGACTGTTGAGCGAAAAATATCTGGTTATAACTGTCAGATTGCTTCTGGCAAGGCGATGACAGACAACAGGCATAATGATACTCCTGTCCGGTCATAAAGTCGTGTATACAAAATATTTCTTTGATGCCGCAACAAGTGAGGGCAGCTTCAGGAGATCCCTGGAGAGGAAAACTCCCAATCCCATATATTTATTTTAGATAAAATCCTGTGGAGCTGATTAGCAGTCAGCCGTCTGATGATTTCCCAATTACAAGTCGGGGCGTCGGGGACAAATAGGCTTGTATTTTACATATTTAGGGATAACAACAGTTAGAAAGTCGAGAGGAGATATAGCAAAGATGGAAGATAGAAACGTCAGGCGTGGGGATATTTATCACGCCGACCTTGATCCTGTATTTGGAAGTGAACAGGGCGGTTATCGTCCGGTGCTGGTGATTCAGAATAATATAGGAAATCAATACAGTCCGACAGTGATCGTGGCAGCAATTACAAGTAAAGAAAAAATGAAACTGCCGACACACATTGCAGTCCCGGAAATGGAAGGTTTGGAAAAGGATTCTGTAGTGCTGTTGGAGCAGCTTAGAACTTTAGATAAAAGACGGTTGGAAAATTATGTGTGTACCTTAGACCGCACTGAAATGGAGAAAATCAATAAAGCAATCCGAAGAAGTACCGGGATACCGAAGATAATTGAAAAACCGTTAGTCGTGAGCTTGTGCAGAGTATGTGCAGGCAATTTTTATGAGGTGCCGGGACGTTATATCCGGCGGGTGAATCCGGAGCAGCGATATAAGGAATTATGTATGTTCTGCAATGTCCGGAATGGGTACGACTATTATATAGGAAGAAAGAACAAGTAACACGTAAAAGTCAAGTGTGCGATTTGAAAATTCGCACATTGGACGATGCAGACGAAAATAGATATCTTAGTGGTGTACCGTTTTTAGATGTTACACAGCTAAAAACTACCGGTAGTAAAGCGCAAAGATTAGGACGAGGAGGATAACGTCATGGCAATGATAGAGAATGAAATGGAAAAGAAAGTATATAAAGTAGAAGATGTTCAAAATTTGCTTGGGCTGGGACGCTCCAAGGCATATGAATTTATAGAAAATGTTTATTATGACAGAAAACCATTCCGGGTGTTGAAGATTGGCAGATCTTATCGTATCCCATGCAATTCTTTTGATAGGTGGCTGAATGGAGACGAGGAGAGAGAAAGAGTGAGAGCAGAATGAAACAGAAAGAAACGCAGCAAGAGACAATGTCAAAGGAAAAGAGAGTTGTCTTTTTTGAAGGAAAATCATGGTATCACAGAACCAAAGAGCTGCAGGACGATCTGACGACAAAATATGGGAAAAAAGGGTGGCTTTAAAACACCGGAAGAAGCAGAGAAAAGTTACTGGGAATATGAAAAAAGATACCAGAAGAAGCAGAGAGATCTCCAGATTGCAAAAATGCAAAAGACAGATGTGATGCTTGGGGATTATCTGGAATACTGGTTTGAAAATATTTTCAGTCCGAGAATTGAGACAACCACGAGAATGGTTGGAGCATATACCTTATATAATCTGATTCTTCCGAGTATGGAAGCGGATATCAAATTAAAATACATTTCAGTAGAGTATTTAGATGCTCTACTGGAACGTGTTGCAAAAATCTGTCCTTCAGCAGGAAATAAGGGGCGGGAACTTCTGAGTATCGCCATGAAAGATGCAGCAAGAGATAAGTTCATAAGCTATAATCCAATGCCTGAGACAAAGCCATATCCGAGAGCAAAACCAAAGGTAAGGGTATTAGGCAAAGAAAAATTGAAGGTTTTTCTTGAAGCTGCGAGCAAGAATCCTTGGTATCTGGAAATTTTACTGGGACTGTTTTGTGGATTACGAAAAGGAGAAATCCTTGGATTGAAGTTTCAGGACTTTGATTTTGAAAAGCAGACGGTCAGAATCAGCAGACAGATTGTCGGAAATCTTAAAGTGAAAGAACAGGAATTTACGATTACGGAATATGCTGTTATCGAACGGAATCCAAAGACGGAGAACAGTTACCGGATATTGAGAGTGCCAAAAGTGGTGATGCAGGAAGTAAAACGCAGACAGCAGTTGATTGAATTGCGAAAAACTGATCCGGGCATAGAATACAAGAATTTTGATTATGTATGTTGTCAGGAAAATGGCGAACCCCGATCATTAACGGCAATGAATCAGGCACTTACGAAAATCTGTAACAGAAATGGATTGCCAAATATCACCGTACATGGACTCAGACATATGTTTGCGACCATTTTAATTGAGCTTGGAGTTCCATTGTTTAAAATATCTGGTCTGTTAGGTCATAGTTCCGTTCATACGACTTACGAATATTATTGTGAGATTATGGACGAGCAGGATAAGATTATTGCGTTTGTAAATAATACATTTGTACCACAACAAACCGGAACGGAGGGATAGCCATGCATAAGACCTTTGACTTTAAGAAATATGTAGAATATAAGGTCTATTCGGTGACAACAATCAAAAAGGGATATGGATTTCGTGTGTTGCTGACGTTTGCAGACGAAAGTACAAAGACACAGCAACATGCGGGATTCACAACCAAAAGAGAAGCTAATGCATTTCGTGATGAAGTAATCGGACAGCTACATACTGGAACCTATATTGTGTATGGAAAAATCCGGGTAGAGGAGTTTATGATCTTCTGGTTGGAAGATATTATGCGTCCCCGAATAACAGACGACACATATACAACTTACAAAAGTGCCATTAGGAATTATATTGTTCCACAGCTTGGAAAAATGTATATGTCTACACTGAATCAGGGTTATATCAGAAAATTATATAATACAGTTGCAGAAAAGTACGAATCAGTTGCGAAAAATGTCAGGACGATCATGAAAACATCATTGGAGTATGCATTTAACAAAAATGTATTGGCAACTAATCCTGCGAAGGGAATCAATTTACCGAAGAAAATAAAAAAGACAGAGTATCGTGTTCTGAAAATCGACGAAAAGAAAACATTGACACTTCCGCAGGTGATACAGTTGATTGAGGCAAGTAAAGAAACACCGATTAATCTTTTGACCGTAACAGTCCAGCTTGGTATGCTTGCAGATATACGTAGCGCATTTGGTAGCTGCAGCATAGTAAAGGATTCTATTAGTGAAATCAACGGTTTGAAATACAGTGATGTCGATTACATTCACAGGACGTTGAGAGTAGAGCGTCAGTTGGGAAAGAAGCCAAACAGTAAAGCAGAAGACTGTGCACCTAAGATGCTGACAAAGCAGGAAATTAAAACAAAAACACCTGCTGGTGTGCGTGAACTTCCAATACCGGATTATGTATTTGAAGCAATTCTGGAAGAACGGAAAACTTATGAGAAGAACCGCAGACGCAGACCAAAAGAGTTCCGGGACTGGAATTATATTTGTTGTTCTACATATGGGAATCCAAGGAGTAAAGGTTTTCATCAGAAATACTATAAAGACTTGCTGAAATCCTTGGATTTGCCTGATATTCATTTTCACCAGTTGAGAAATACCTATGCAACTATTTTGCTGAAGAATAGCTTTAATTCAAAAGGTGTTTCGCATTTATTGGGACATGCCAAGGAAATTATATCCGTAGATGTCTATGGAGATACGCAGAAAATCATAGAAGACTGTCTGGATGTATTGGAACCATTTATTGAAGAAGTTATTCCAAAAGAGCGGAAAGATCAGTATTATGATTATTCAGAAGTGATTGAAATAGACTTAATCCTGAAGGAATATTTCAACGCAGCATGATAAAAAATAGAATAGTAGTAAGAGAGAAAAGTACAAATAAGAATCGAACATTTGTACTTTTTTCTTGCCTTCATCTATATACTTTCAAAAAAATGTCTGATATAATAGGGACTGTTACAAGAACAAACAGTAAAAATATGACAGAACCGGAGCCTGGTATCATCAGGTATTTCCGAGTGCTGTTTTATCCGCAAATATGAATTTTGTGACTTTTATTCGTAACGAGGTGAGAAACACATCTATTCACTATAAAAATGAGCTTTTCGTTACGAATCTGGATACGAATTTTTGGCTGATAATGATCATAGTAAAAGTCACAAATGGAGGGATTTACCATGAATGAGTTCAAATTAAAAGCCCCATATAAGCCAACCGGAGACCAGCCACAGGCGATTGCAGAGCTTGTGAAAGGGTTCAAGGAAGGCAATCAATGCCAGACTTTACTAGGGGTTACGGGTTCTGGAAAGACTTTTACGATGGCAAATGTGATTCAGCAATTACAGAAGCCGACACTTGTCATCGCTCATAATAAGACGTTAGCGGCTCAGTTATACGGAGAGTTCAAGGAGATGTTCCCCGATAACGCAGTAGAATATTTTGTCTCCTAGCATGAGAAAGTCACAAAACAGGTGGTATTTTGTGGTATGTGGGTGGTTGAACATCCAGATGTTGTGGAAGTGGTGAGAGTATAGGTGAAAAGTGGGTGGATGAAGAGGTTTTGTGACTTTTCATCGCCTACTTTTTTGATAATAATTGAAAAATATAGTGTATGAACATAAAATACTTGTTATAATCTAAATATAAATATGACAGGAAGGTTGGTAGTGATTATGTGAGAGAAAAAGGAGTTAATGTATGATTGTATATCATGGAACAACAGAAATTATAGAAAATCCGGACGTAGTACATTCGAAAAAGTATCTGGATTTTGGTCGAGGATTTTATATTACAACTTTCGAAAATCAGGCAAAGAAATGGGCGGTTCGAAAGGGTATGAGACAGGAAAAGAATGCAGTAGTTAATGTTTATGAATTATCTGAAGCATGGGATGATTTTAAGGTATTATCTTTTGAAAAAGAGAATGAGAAATGGCTTGATTTTGTGTGTGCATGTAGAAAAGGACAGCCATTAAATAAAGAATATGACATTATTATAGGAAATGTTGCGGATGATGATGTGTTTAAGACTGTAGATATGTATTTTAGAGGTTTGTGGGATAAGAAAAAGGTATTAGGTGAATTGCGATACTATAAAATGAATAATTAAATATGTATCGTAAACCAGGAAACATTGAATCAGCTTATTACTTTTAAAAGGGCGTATGAGGTGGATAATAATGGTAGATAAGAATCAGCTGGAGGAAGTTTATAAGCAGAATTTGGAAAATGATATTATCAGTGCAATTTCCGAAATGAAAGGGATTGATTTACGAAAGGCATTTGATATTTATTATTCTAGTAAACTTGCTGAACAAATTTCGAATAACAGTTATGGAATAGAAAATATGGATGCAAAATATCTGACAGAAGATTTGATTGAGAATGAGCTAGAACTTTTTGAATAAAGGTTGTAGGAAATTATGAATATATCTGATGAGTAGTAGTCCTTTAAAGAAGATAAAACCGGTTGATACTTTGAGGTGAGTGAATAATTGAACAACCAGATGTTATCGGAACGATAATTAGGGTAAACTATTTCCAATTCTGACCGATATATTATATAATAGAAGCAGGATTTAGGATGAGTCTTGATTGTGCATGGAGGCATGAAAAAAATATAGAACAGGTATTTAGCCATCCGGATGATTCGATTTGGGTGGTTTTTTAGTTTGAAAAACGAACAGCGGAGAATATCATGGTAGTGTGGGTTAAAGAATATTTAAATGTATTAACAAAAAAACATTAGAAGTGTGGCTAAAAAAGAATATAGAGATAAAGCTTTTTCGTGGATTTGAAAATGTTAATTTAGTTGATTTAATTATAGTAAGTGATAAAGACAAAGAGATAAATGCCAATCTTCATAATGAGTATAATATCATTGTATTTGAAGAAACAGTAGATGCGATATCTAAGCAGATAATAAAACATGTCTATAATAATTTTGATTATTATTTTATTAAAAATGCTTTGGATGCGGCTAGAACATCAGAAATTGATACAATCGTAACAGGTTCATCATATGGACGATTGGGTGTGAATGAAAATGCTATGTTAAGAACTGTGAATTTAGCATTATCATCGCAAGATATATACTATTCATTAAAAGGCATACAGCAGGCATGTGAAAAAAATAATTATATAAAAAATATAGTAATATGTTGTGGCTATTATTATTTTTTTAGTGATATGTCTAAAGGGAAAGATATAAGTGTATTGGATAATATATCAAAAGTATATAAGCCGATATTTGGCGAAGAAGCATATCATAATTGTTATTTATTAGCAGAGGGAAAAACAAAATTAGAGAATCCTATTTTTGATGTAAATTTAATTGCTGATATTTATAGTCAGGATGAATATAAGAAGGGATACTATAATAGTACTAATAGATTAAGAAATTTGCATGCTTCCAGATGTTGGGAAGATAAAAAAATGGATTGGAGTGAACTTTCAGAGGATGATAAAAAGTATGCGGGGCATGAACGAGCAGAGGTTCATAATAAAAGTATAAAAAGGGCAATGACTTATAGAGAAAATTTGAAATACTTTAATGCACTGACTGATTTATGTAAGCGTAAAAAAATAAATTTATTGTTTGTAATCACTCCTGTTACAATATATTATAGAAAATATTTGGACAGACAATACAAGGATATTTTTTATGATACATTGAATATGATTGAGGGGGACATACATTTACTTGATTTATATGAAGATTGCAGCTTTAGTGATGAGGATTTTATAGACACGGATCATTTATCAGATTCAGGAGCCGAGAAATTAACAGAAATAATTAGTGAAACATTGACGGGCATAGAAAGTGCTCAAAATCAATAAAGAGGAAATAAATATGGACGAAAAAATATTGGTGACAAGGCCGTCAATGCCGTCATATGAAGAATATATAGAGGCGATAAAACCGTTGTGGGATTCTCATTGGATTACAAATATGGGAACGTATCACCGGCAGCTTGAAAAAGAATTAAAAGAATATCTGGATGTGCCGGGATTGTCGTTAATGGTTAATGGACATATGGCATTGGAACTTGCGATACAGGCGTTTGATTTTCCAGAGGGGGCAGAAGTTATAACGACCCCGTTTACCTTTATTTCTACGACACATGCAATTGTAAGAAACAGATTAAAACCGGTATTTTGTGATGTTAAATTAAGCGATGGAACAATTGATGAAACGAAGATAGAAGATCTGATTACAGAAAATACAGTGGCAATTTTGCCGGTACATGTTTATGGAAATGTATGTAATATAGAAGAAATTCAAAGAATTGCGAATAAGTACAGCTTAAAGGTTATATATGATGCGGCGCATGCATTTGGTGTGAAATATAAAGGAAAAGGAATCGGAAGCTACGGTGATGCGTCCATATTCAGTTTTCATGCTACAAAGGTATTTAATACCATCGAAGGTGGGGCAGTGGCGTTTTCAGACCCTAAAATGTATGATAAGCTGTATAATCTGAAAAATTTCGGAATCCGTGGAGAAGAACTGGTTGTTTCGGTCGGTGCCAATGCGAAAATGAATGAATTCTCAGCAATTATGGGACTGTGTAATCTGAAGCATATTGATGGAGTGATTCAGGCAAGAAAAGAACGGTATGAGCTTTATACAGAATTATTAAAAGACATTCCGGGAATAAAATTGTTTGATAGGAATGAAAATGCGACCAATAATTATGCGTATTTTCCGATACTGGTGGAACAGGGATATGGAAGAAACAGGGATGAGCTGTATGATTATTTAAAGGAAAATGATATATACGCAAGGAAGTATTTTTATCCGATTACGGCAGATGCAGCGTGCTTTAAAAATAAATATAAAAGATGCGATTTGAACGCAGCGAGAGATTTGGCAGACAGAGTAATTGCATTACCATTGTATGAAAATTTAGAAATGATTCAGATGGATAGGATTATCAAAAGTATAATAAATTAACATTATAAGTATTACATTTGTTAGGAGGTAGTAATGAAAAAATTAATGCTTTTGGGGGGTTCAAGATATTTGATTAATGTTATAAAAAAGGCTCAAGAATTGGGAATATATGTTATTACATGTGATTATCTTCCAGATAATATAGCACACAAATATTCCGATGAATATTGTAATGTTAGTGTTATAGATAAAAAAGCAGTTTTAGCTGTTGCGCTGGAAAAGAAAATTGATGGAATAATGTCATTTGCGTGCGATCCCGGAGTAGTAACTGCAGCATATGTGGCTGAGAAAATGAATTTGCCGTTTCAAGGTTCCTATAATGCTGTAAAAATATTGCAGGATAAAGGGTTATTTAGAGAGTTTCTTGCGCGTAATGAATTTAATGTACCAAAAGCAAAAAGATATACGGACATAGAAGCTGCCCTTAATGATATAGATAATCTTACATTCCCAATTATAGTAAAGCCGGTAGATTCAGCAGGGAGTAAAGGCGTTACGAGAGTTGATAATTTATATGAATTTGAAAAGGCAATAGAAATTGCAATGGATAATTCGCATTGTAAATCAATTATTGTAGAAGATTTTATCGAATTTGAAGGGTATCATTCATCGGCAGATGTATTTACTATTGATGGAGAATTGAAATTTGTGACATATTCAGATCAGTTATTTGATAAGACAGCGGAAAATCCGTATACGCCTGCTTATATTATATGGCCTTCAACAATGAAAAAAGAGTATCAGGCATATTTAACAGCTGAAATACAGAGATTGATGTTGTTACTAAATATGAAAACGGGAATTTATAATATAGAAACATGTGTCGCAAAGGATGGTAAACCATATATAATGGAAGTTTCGCCAAGAGGAGGAGGCTGTAAAATAGCAGAACTTCAAAAAATGGCATATGGGATAGACTTAATTGAAAGTGAGATAAAGAAAGCAGTCGGATATCCTTTAGGTGAATTAGGAGAATTTGAATGCGATGGATATTGGTGCGAAATGGTAATTCATTCTAATACAACAAGGAATAGCAGATTAAAAGCAATAAATATTGCATCCGATATAAAAGAAAAGTATCTAAAAGAAGCAGATATAGCAGTAAAAAGTGGAGATATTATCCATGCATTTACAGGTGCGAATATGTCACTTGGTGATATTTTTTTGAGATTTAACAGTCGAAAAGAATTAGATGATATTATTGCAAAACAAGGGGATTGGATAAAAATAGAATTGGAAGAGGAATAGGGAGTAAAAATAGAAATTGAAAGAAATTGGTGGATATATTCAACTTGAAGAAAGCAGCGGTAAAATGCTTTATGAAGATGGGGTGAAATTGAATTCTGGAAGGAATGCATTAGCTTATTTGCTAGAGGCGAGAAATATAAAAAAAATAATGATGCCCAAATTTATGTGTGATTCCTGTGATAATGTCATAAAAAATTATAATGTAAAAAAAAGAACATATAATATTAATAGCCAATTTCAACCTATAGATATAGAACTGCAAGAGAATGAATGGCTGTATATAGTAAATTATTATGGACAATTATCAGATGATTATATAAAGAAAATGAAGGGAAAATATAAGCGTATTATATTGGATTATAGTCAGGCGTATTTTCAAAGACCTATATTGGGAATTGATACGATATATTCTTGCAGGAAATATTTTGGTGTACCAGATGGAGCAATCCTATATACTAATTGTAGAATAAATAGAAAACTAAAAACAGATATTTCATATAACAGAATATTGCCTATTTTAGGTCGATTTGAAAAAAATGCAGAAATATTTTATGAACAATATAAACAAGGTGAAAGGAACTTTAATGATTATCCATTAATGGAAATGTCTAAATTGACTATAAATTTATTACGTACTATTGATTATGCAAAAGTAAAAGATATACGTATGCAAAATTATTTGTTTTTAATGCAAAATCTTGCAGAATTTAATGAACTGAATCCTATAGTCACTAAAGGATTATTTATGTATCCGTTATATGTTGATAATGGCGAGGTTGTTAGAAAAAAATTACAAAAAAATAAAATATATGTTCCATGTTTATGGCCTAATGTAGTCGATGATTGTAATGATAATACAATTGAAGGAAAAATGGCAAGAAATATTGTCCCATTACCAATAGATCAACGTTATAATTTGAAAGATATGGAGTATATTGTTTGCAAAATTAAAGAAATAATATAAAGTAGTGAATATAAAATTGAAAAAGCTTAAAAGATAAGGAAATAAAATGAAAAATATGAAAGATAAATGTTTTGTTTATGTTGGAAATCGATATTATGTATATAAAAAAATGGTTCAGTATAATTTGAATATTGTAAAGGTGTTTGCTGTAAGAGGTTCATACTTGGAAGAATATTTGATTAATAATGAAATAGAATTTGAGTATATTGATTCTAAAAGGGAACTTATCAATATGATAAAAGAACAGGAATATGATATTCTGATTTCTAGTGGATGTCCATATATATTGCCAGTAACAGAATTAACCAAGTTAAAAAGAGATAGTAAGTATATAAATATTCACACATCGTTACTACCAGACTGTAAGGGTCGGCATCCTATAAATGCGGCATTACTTTTTGGACGAAAGCATGGAGTGACATGTCATTATATGGACGATGGAATAGATACAGGTGATATTATTGAGCAGATAGAAATTCCCATTACAGATGATGTGTCTTTAGAATTGTTATATAAAATTAGTTTTATTACAGAAGCAGATGTATTTGAAAAAGCATTAAATAATAATTTTAGAGTGAAAAAGCAAATAAATGAATGTGTTAATACGATATATTACACAAGAAATAAACAAGATTATTATATAAAAACGGAAGATGATGTGGATATGTTATTCCGACGTGTCAGGGCATTTTCTACGAAGGGGCAATATGCAAAAATTAATATTGCGGGGGAAATAGTAGAAATAAAAAATGCAAAATTGATTAGTAATCCTTTTGTAGTTAATAAATATATGAGTGTTGATAATAATAAAGTTTGTGTTACGTATGGTAATAACATCCTTATGAAATTTCAAGGAAAACTATTAGAATTGGAAACTGTAAATTATGGCATAAAAGAATTAAGTATGCTTGAAAAGAAAAAAATGTTATAAAAGAATATTTGATATGAAAGAAAATGTTAAAAGTATTTGTTGCAAAAATGAGGAACAAAAAATGAAATTAAGAACAATAGCAGCAGTAAAAAAAAATAATACGATATATTTTTCACCCATGTATTTGAATGGCGTGTTTTCATTGGATTTGGATAATGACAATGAGGTAAGATGCATAAATATTTTTAAAGAGGAAAAAAAACTGGATTTTTTATATAGAAGAGTATATGTATATCAAGACAATGTATGGTTTGTACCTGAACAAGCTGAACATGTTGCAAAATTTAATATTGTAACAAATGAGATACAAGTATATAAATTTAGATATCACAAACAATCTCTCAATGGAATGTTTCAGTATTCTGATAGTTTTGTATTTAATGATAAATATTTATGTCTGGTTCCAGGGAATACGGATGCTTTGGTTATTGTTGATATGGAAACAGGAAAAGAAAAAATAGTATATGATGTTGTAGATCCTGAAAAAGAGTCATATATATCAGGTACATATACAGATAGATATATATGGCTTTGCCCATTTGAAAGTAAGTATTTAGTCAGAGTAGATATTGAAAATGGTAATATAAGACGATATAAGTGGAAATATGAAGAGCAGGATTTTGATGGAGTCTGTACAGTTGATAATAAGTTATATTTTGCACCGCATAAGGCAACTGTTTTTTTATCAATTAATGTACAAAATATGCAGGAAAGTAAATTGGATATTTCAGATATAAAAAGTGCCAATGATAAATTTCAGGGAATTTTTAAGATTAATGGTGAGCTGTGGTGTATGCCGTTTACAGCAAAATATTTTTTGAGATACAATATACAGAGCCAAAAGGTGACAAAATATATTGGAAATAATCATAGGCTGTTTGAAAATTGGGAATGGAGCACAAATAATTTTATGCCAGTGGATTTTGGAGAAAAAGTTATGTTGGCATCGTGTTTTATGAATGGTTTCTTGACATATGAAGTGGAAGAGGATCAATTTGTAAATAATGAACTGAATTTTTCAACTAATTGGCTTGAAGAATATTATGAGAAATGTTTGCAGTATGGAGTGCTACAAGAACAATTTAAGCATGAAATTATAATTGAAAGAGAAGGCTTTTTGAAGAACTATTGTAAAAGCCTTAGTAAATGTTGCAATTATACTCAAAAAGTGATTAATAAGGAATAGTAAAAAATGAAGAATATGCAAGATGCTTTAAAATATAAAAATGAATTATGGAAAAGCAATATAAATGAAATAGTGGAGTATTGTGAAAATGATGAGATATGTATATATGGTGCTGGTTTATATGGAGGCTTTGTAAAGGAAAAATTACAAGAGAAAAATATAAAAATAAAGAAATTTATAGTGACTAGTTTATTAGAAAATCAACCACTTTTGGATAATATTCCTGTTGTAGAAGCTTCTAAACAAGAACTGGAAGATGAAAAAATCATAATTAGTATGCAGTCATATTTTGAAGTGGAAAAATTGTTACAAAGATATGGAATATATCAGTATAAAATATTGAAGGTAGACGTGAGAATACCTGTTGTAAAAAAGTGCAAAGATTATTTAAAATATAGGCAGGATGTGCAAACAACATTTAAAGATGCAATGATTAGAGTTAGAATAACAAATAATTGTCCGGGGAAATGTGATTTTTGCGGACAATTAGATTGGACAGAGGAAGAACAGCATAAAGAAATGAATCCAAAATGGTATATGGAGTATATGAAACCAATATACCCTATATTGAAAACAGTATTAATAACAGGCGGTGATGCTTTTTTTGCGAGATATTCTTATGATTATATGAAGATGTTGAGTAATGAATATCGTCATATAACAATATTTACAGAATCAAATGGCTTAGCATTTACAAAACGTTTTCAGAAACTGGCATGTGAGAATTTATTTGTAACGCATTTTTCATTAAATGCCAGTAATAAACAGACATTTGTTCGTGGATGCTGGTCATCAGCAGGTGGGGATAAAGCATATGAAAAATGCATAGAAAATGTTTGTGATTATATTCAAATGCTGCAACAATATAATCGTATTGAATTTGCACCTAATATTTCAATGGTAATAAATTCGCAAACGGCAGATGATGTAGTTGATTTTGTAAAAATGGCCTTGGAGATGAATACTTCGTATGTGATATTTTTCTTTGATTATCAAGAGAATGATATGAGTGGAGAGTATTTCACTAATCCATATTTAATGAGGAAGGTTCTAAGACAGTTATTGGAAATAGAGTTGTTGCTAAAGGATAAATTTTATATTCAATTCAGACTATGGATTCCACTTAAAGAGCTTGATCTGGTAGAAGCGCAAATGAGTAATATATCAATGAGTGAATTAGAGGAAAAGTATAAAGATATACTAAAACTGGCACAGGGAAGAAACATTGAGAAAGAGCATAATAATCGTAATTTATTAAGAAAAGAAAACGGAAAAAAAGAGTTGTCATTTGAAGAAGACTATAGTTTAACATTGCGAACAGAAAATATAAATAATAAAAAGGTATGTGCATCAGGTTGGAATATGCTAGATTTTTATCCAAATGGCAGATTGGATTTTTGTGGCTGGCATGTGCCGATATTGTATTTTCCAGATTACATAAAAAATGATAAGGTCGATTGGAATGAAATTATCAATTCAGAAGAATTTCAGGTTTATAGGACAAATATGCTGGCTGGTGATTATTCTGGCTGTATGTCATGTTGTCCAATAATTAGAGAATTAAAAAGTTTCTAGTAAATTATGTGATGCAGAGTGTTTATTAAATAAGTGTAAGCAGTAGGGAGATTATTAAGCAATGGTAAAAGAATATAATTATGTAAACATATTAGAAAGCAATATTGAGTTACGGAATCAAAAGGTTATTATATATGGACTATCTAAATCAGCATTAGATGTATATGTTAAACTTGTTGCATTAGGAGCAGATATAGTAGGGTTTACAGATTCTTTTGCATCAACTGGTGGACTTTTTTGTGATTTACCAGTTTATGATGTTGAAGAAGTAAAGAACATGAACAATATATACGTATATGTATCTACATCTAATACAGAGTATTTAAGAGAAATCTTAGATATTTTAGAGGAAACAAAAAATCAAGTGCTATGTAAAGGAACTGTTTACGGAGCTGGTTTATATGATGTATTTAAGTTACAAAAGATGATACAAGGAGATGAGGATAAGATAAATGAAGTAGCTTCGCTTTTTGCAGATAAGAAGTCAATAAAAATTTTTAACAATCTTATTAAATACAGAATGTCTAATCAAACAGAGTTACTTAAAGAAATATATGAAAAATCACATAAACAGTATTTTCCAATAGAAGAAATTTTCACACCGACGAATGATGAAATTTTTATAGATGCAGGTGGATATAATGGACAAACAAGTGTGGAATTTGCAGAATGGGTTGATAATAAATATGAAAAGAGATATATAATGGAACCTGATTATACAATGCAAAGGGTAACGAAAGAATATATAAAATTAAAGCGGTTAAATGCAGTAACTGTTATTGGAAAAGGCGCATATTCACATAGTGCGACACTTCGGTTTAACAATTCTATAGAAAGTGGTTCTTCATGTATTAATGAGCGGGGAAACGCTAAAATAGAAACAATTGGTATAGATGAGATGCTTAATGGTGAGAGGGCATCATATATAAAAATGGACATAGAAGGTGCTGAGATGGAGGCGTTAAAAGGGGCTCATAATACAATAAATCGATTTAGACCTAAATTAGCAATAAGTGTATATCATAAAGAAGATGATTTATGGAATATACCGGATTATCTGCACAAAAAATATCCATGGTATAAGTTTTATTTAAGGCATTATACACCAATTACTACGGAAACAATTTTATATGCAACGGAGAAATAAGTATGAGTGAAAAATTAGTGAGTATATTTTGTTTAACGTATAATCATGTGGGCTATATTCGTGATGCGTTGGACGGGTTTGTAAATCAAAAAACAAATTTTAAATATGATGTGTTTGTATATGATGATGCATCTACGGATGGAACTTCTGATATTTTAATGAAGTATCAGGAGATGTATCCTGATGTTTTTAATGTATATATTTCTGAACGCAATACGTGGAAAGATGAAAATAGGCATAAATTTTTATATGATTTGGAAATTAAAAATTTAAATGCTAAATATGTTGCAGTATGCGAAGGCGATGATTATTGGACAGATGAGAATAAATTGCAGATGCAGGTAGATTATATGGAAGCGCATCCAGAATGCAGTATGTACATCCATAACTGTGAATGGTTGGAGTGTACGACCAATACTAGCAAGCCTGGAAATGCAATTGATATAGATGGAGAAGGAGATGTATCTACTGGAGAGTTAATATTGGAAAAAAATGGACACCCCCCAACGGCTTCTTTTTTATATAGGAGAGAATTATTACAACAAGACTTTTTTTTCTTTGATGCTGTAGTAGGAGATTATCCACTAATGCTTTGTGCTGCAAGTGTTGGTAAAGTACACTATAATAATAAAATAATGTCAGTATATCGCTATAAAGCCAAAGGCAGTTGGAGCAGTAGACTAACATCTGAATCGTATGAAAACAAGTTATTTCAATGTTATCATTATATAGGTGTTATGGATTTTCTGTTTAAATATAATCGGTATACTGATTTCAAATATAAAAATATAGTAAAAACAAGAATTTTGCTATGTGCAGATAGCTTGAGTTACGTTTTAGAAAAATTGAATTTAAGTGAACAACAATTATATGATAGCTGTGTACAACATGGTTTTTATTTAAAAGAATCTTGTAAAAGAGTTATTAGGATGGGGCATAAAATTGCAGAGTATAGACAGAAGACATTTATGGAGAATAAAACAAAGCAGTTTATAGACCAGTATAACAATATAGTCATTATGGGAACAGGAAAATATTCTCAAATACTGTCACAGCAGTTTGAAAATTATCATATTGATTTTGAAGGATATTCCGTTACAAAATTGATGGATAATAAGAAAAAATTTAATGAGAAAAAAGTATGGCAGCTGAATCAATTGCCGTACGATAAAGAAGAGTTAGGAGTTGTGGTAGGTATTTTGATTAAAGATAAAGAAGATATTGTGAAATCATTAAAAGAAGCCGGTATTGTAAATTATATAATGCCATATGATTTCGATTGGCTGCTGGATAAAGAGTGCAGTGATTAAAACATCTGTTACGCGCTCATAGAATTTAAAGAAAGGAAAGCAGGGCAGGATGACAGGGATGACAGCTGTCTGTGAGAATTTTGCAAGTGACAAGTATTTAACTGGATAGATAATGACGGTGGATTACGCTGAAGCGCAAAATTTGTTTTCACAATATAGTTTTACTGAGATTTTTACAAATATAAATTTATATTTTCATTTCCTGTATAAAAAGCAGAGAAAATTTAGAAGAACAGTTAACTGACCGGTTAAATTATGTAAAAGATAAAAAAGCTTCTGTTATATAAAGCAGGAGAATGCGGGTGATTTTGTTTGGGCTATAAAAAAATGGAGGCGTTCCAAAGGTATTTGTAGTTAAAATGATGACAAAAGAAGGGCAAAGCATTGATAATTTATCTGGAATTCAATTTAATAATATTAAGAAACAAGGTTATAAATTATTTCATAGTTTAGAAATAAAAAGGTGAGGTTTATAATGGAAGAAATATTAGACAGATGCCAAAAAAAAGACAGTATTATAATCTACGGTGCAGGAACAATTGCAAATGTGTTTTATTTGTATTTAAAAAAAAACAATTTGGATAATAAGGTTAAATATTTTGTTGTTACAAAAATTTTAAATAACGTCACTGAAAAAAAGAATAGAAAAGTTGTGGAAATTGATAACTTAGAAAATGATGTAAACAGTATTATTATAATAGCAACGCAAAAAGTGACACACGCAGCAATACAAAAAACATTGGAAAGCAGACAGATTTATAATTATTGTGTTTTAGATCAAGAGAGGATGTTAGATGGGTTTTATAAAGAATTATATAAAAAACCTATAAAATCTAATACAATTATGTTTATGAATTTAAGTGGAAGGGGATATGGGGGAAACCCGAAGTATATTGCAGAGGAAATAAGAAGACGCAATTTAAATAGTGAAAAAAAAATGCAATTAGTTTGGGCAGTAACTGATAGAAATGAATATAACGGAATACCAAATGATATTAAGGTTGTAGAAATTGGCAGTGAAGATTATTATGAAGAATTAGCAGAAGCTAAAGTATGGGTTGATAATGTGCGAAAAACCAATGATGTAAGAAAACGTTTGGGACAAGTATATATCCAAGCATGGCATGGGGCAGCTCCGATAAAAAAAGTCGAAAGAGATGTTGAAGATAAGCTACCTGATTTTTATATTGAAAATGCCAAGAGAGATTCTGAAATGGCTGATTTGTTCATATCAGGAAGTGAATTTTATACGGAACTTTATAAAAAATCTTTTTGGTATAATGGAGAGATAATGAAGGTTGGGCTTCCAAGACAGGATATTTTTTGGAATATGGCATCAATAAAAAACAAAGTGTTTGATTTTTATAAAATTCCAATGGCAAGCAAATTAGTACTATATGCACCAACATTTAGAAAAGATGGTAATGGTAAAGTATATGATTTAGATATCGATGGAATGATACATTCTTTGGAAAAGAGATTTAAAGGGAATTTTGTATGTGCTGTGAGTAAACATCCGGATAATTTAACTGTCAATTACAATTTGAAAAATAGTGAAAAAATTATTTCTGTAGAAAAATATCCGGATTTTCAGGAATTATTGGCAGCAGCAGATGTATTAATTTCAGACTATTCGGGTTGTGTTTATGATTTCTCTTTTACTAAACGACCAATTTTTTTATATCAAAAAGATATTGAAATGTATAAAAAGGATAGAAATTTTTATATTACGATGGACAAACTGCCGTATATAAAAGCGATAAATAATGAACAACTACAGCGTGAAATCGAAATGTATGATGATCATTTATATCAGCAAAATTTAAAAAAATTTATGGAAAGCATGAAAAATTATGATGATGGAACTGCAGCTCAAAAGGTAGTAGACAGAATAATGGAATATTTAACATGAATTTTTAAGGGGCATTTTATTTAGCAATGGATATGGCTATTGGCAAATGCTTATTTTGATAGAAGGTGAAAGAAGAGCAATAGTATATGATGTAGACAGGGATGGAATTTTATAAGAACTAGCGAAAATGGAATAACTTTTAAATTTATGCGAACGAGGAATAGAAAAAGATAAGATTATTGTTTTGTAATAGAAAGAGAGAAAAATATGCAGTCAGTATATATATGGGGATTGGGAGCATTCTATAAAAGAAATGTAAAGAAACTGGAAAAGTATAATATATTGGGATATATAGATAATAATCCAGATAAAAATGGAACCTTATATAAGGGCAAAAAGGTTATATCTTCAAAACAGGCGACAGTAGATATGCCGATATTGATAATGTCAAAAGAGTTTATACCGATGGTGTATGAATTGATTGGCAGGGGCATTAAACATGTGTTGATAGGTACGTATTTATTTCCAGAGAGCTATCAGGAACAGTTACTAAGAGATAGTGGCAGGTTTAAGATTGAAGAAAGCAGATTGTTATATAATGACAATGTGATACAGGCAGATAGTGATATTAAAAAGATATATAGAAAACTTGTGAAAAATTCAGGAGTGACTGATTTTATTGAAAAATTGCCTGAAATACCAATGTGTAGGGATTTTGGCATAACCAGAGGAACTCCTATTGATCGAAAATATATTGAACAATTCCTCGAAAAGTATAAGGAGGATATAAAAGGAGAGGTATTGGAGATTGCTGATAATACATATACCCTAAAGTATGGAGAAGATAGACTAAAAAAATCTTATATTCTTCATGTTAAGGGATGGGGAGATGGTGTTATATGTGGCAACTTGGAAACTGGGGATGGAATAGACAACAATAGATATGATTCTGCAATTGTAACACAAACACTTATGTTTATATATGATTTGAAAAAAGTTGTTTTTAATATCCATAGGATGCTTAAACCGGGAGGGGTTGCTTTAGTGACAGTTGCGGGTATTTCACAGATTTCCAGATATGATGCGGAAAATTGGGGGAGTTATTGGGGGTTTCAACGAGATTCTTTAAAAAAGTTATTTGAAGAGTATTTTAAAGAACAGAATATAACAATAGAATCATATGGTAATGTCAAGACGGCAACAGCTATGCTTTATGGCATGTGTGCTGAAGAAATTTCGAAAGAAGCGTTTAAATACAATGATTTACAATATCCAGTTATATTGGGGATAAGAATTGAAAAGGAAATGATATGTCAGCAAGAGAACGATTAAAAAAAATTACATCAGGGAAAAAAATATGGTGTTATGGTGCTGGAAATTATGGAAAGACAGTAGCATATGCCTTATTGAATATAGGAGCAGATTTAAAGGGGTTTATTGTAACAAGTAAAGAAGGTTGTAGAGATACAGTTTTACATAAGCCGGTATATGAATTAGCAAGTTTAACAATTGGAAAAGATGATCGTATACTTATATGTGTAAATACAATGTTACAAATGGAGATGGAAGAAGAACTTAAGAAAAAAGGTATCAAGGATTATTATTTTATTGCAGAAGAAGATATAGAGGAACTTGACAGAACGATAGAGTTTAATCTTGAGGTGAGTACTGATAGATATGTTAATGTGCTTTTATATCACCGTGTTTGTGAAATGAAGAATGATATTTGGAACATAGCAGTAACACCAGACGAATTTGAAAAACAGATGTTGTATATAAAAAATAATTATAAAATATTAAAATTTGAAGATGATTGGAGTAATGTCAAAGACAAGGCAGTTGTTATAACATTTGATGATGGATATTTAGATAATTATTTATATGCTGTACCAATTTTAAAAAAATATAATATTCCGGCTACAATCTTTGTAAGTACAGATAATATTGGTACAAATAATGAATTTTGGTGGGATGAATTAGAATCTATTTTCTTAGATAACGATAGATTGCCAGACTCATTAATATATGAAGGAAGAGAATATTCATTAAAAACAGTGGAGGAGAAAAAATCATGTTGCCGTAGTCTTCGGTTGAGTATGATGGATATGAATGCTGACAGTAGACAAAAGCAAATTGAAAGATTGCGTAAAAGAATAAGTGTTTCGAATAAGCAAAGAATAGAATATAGAACAATGAACGAAGAAGAATTGTGTGAAATCTCAAATATAGGATGCATTACAATAGGAGCTCATACAAAGTCGCATTGCAGACTATCAAGTCTTGATGAGCTTGGAATGCATGATGAAATTATGGGATCTAAAATACGTCTTGAAAATATATTAGGAAAGAAGGTTACAACGTTTTCATATCCATTTGGAAATAATAAGGATTATACAGATGCAACTATAAGAGAAGTTGAAAAATGCGGATTTGAAAAAGCAGCAGCAGTGAAGGGGGGGCTTTATTTATCTGGTGAAAATAGATATGAAATTCCGCGAAATAATATTCCGGGAGGTACAGATTTAGAAACTTTTAAAAAGATGTTAAGAAAACATTGGTATGAGTATTCAAAATAATGTATTTAAATATGTCGCCGAATTGTATCGTTATTTAGTGGTTGAATGGAGATTAATGTGAAAAAAATATTACATATGACACCAGGAGATGTCAGAAGTGGAGTATATAGATATATATTTAATAATCTTGAATATATGGATAAGAAGAAATATAAACATGGTTTTTTAACACGAGCAGCAGCTGAGCTGGTAAAAAGTAATGAGTATAATAAATATCACTTTACAATTCATCCGTTTTATTCAACGCAGAGAGAAAATCCTAAAGAGCTTGAAAACGAAGTGCGGAGTGTCTTAGAATGTTATGACATAATACATCTTCATACTAGTTCATGGCGTGGGTTTATGATTGAACAGATTGCAATGGATATTAACATGGAGAAGGTGATTGTACATTCGCATAGCACGGGGATAGATATACAAGATGATAAAGAGAGAATTGCACAGATAAAGGAGCATCTTGAGTATAGAAAGAAATTTGGAGAACAGTATGCAACGGATTTCTGTGCATGCAGTAAAAGTGCAGCAGAATGGTTATTTGGAGATTCTATTTCGCCAGAAAAGATTACATATATGCCTAATGCTGTAGATACTTTGAAGTATAGATATAATAACACTACCAGACAACAGGTAAGAGAACGTTTACATTTAGAAGAAAGATTTGTGGTCGGTCATGTGGGAAGATATTCATATACTAAGAATCAAGAATTGCTTATACGTTGTATAGCTAATATAAAAGACAAGTATCCTAATATTACCTTGATATGTATTGGTCAGGGCGAACTTAAAGAATATTTTGCTGCATTGATAGAGCAATTACATGTAAAAGATAGAGTTATTTTGTTGGATTGGCAGAGTAGAATATGGGAATATCTTCAGGCATTTGATTTATTTTGTCTGCCATCTAAGTTTGAAGGTTTTCCAATATCGGTAGTAGAAGCTCAGGCTGCGGGACTTCCGTGTTTGTTTTCATCGACCGTGACAGAGGAAGTAGCAATAACACCATTGGTTCGATTTGTTTCATGTGACCAAATTCAATGGGAACGTGCTATTATAAACTGTATGTATAGTAGAGTAGAAAATCGTTATGGATATGATGAGTTAGTTGCAGAAAGAGGATTTGATATAAGACGGAGTGCGGGGATGTTGGAGGAATTATATGATAGATAATATAGACAAATATGACGTTGTAATAGGGTATGGTATAGGGGAAAACTATTATAAACTAAGGAATGTATTAAAAAAATTAAAGATATTTGATTATGTTGCTGATAGAAAATGGAATTGTACAGATGAGAAAAAATTTGATGGATATGATATTATTTCAATTGAAAAAATATATGATATGGAGAATGTATTAATTATTGTAATTCCAGATAGAGACGATATTTTTGATACAATAAAAAAAACATATTTATGTGATGTAATAAGTATATATGATATTTTAAACTATAAAAAATGTATTACGGGAATACAGTTGCGTCAAGAATATAATGGTATATATGAGGATGTTTTTAATAATAAAATAGTATTTGATTCTACAATACCTGATAATGTAAGAATTAAGTTTACAGGGAAAAATGCAATTGTGTATATAGGAGAAAATATTAATATATTAGGATATATAGATATAGTTATAGATGATGAAGGGTATTGTAAATTGGGAAATGGGAGCTTTATTGGGGAAGCTGATGTGTTTGTTGCACATGCGAAACTTATTATAGGAAAAGATTGCCTTTTGGCTTATGGAATTACATTAAGAACGCATGACGGACACCATATATTTGATGCAACAACGAAGAAAAGAATAAATTCACCTAAGGATGTTATAGTAGGAGATAAAGTGTGGATAGGACATAATGTTGCATTGTTACCGGGAGCTAATATAGGAAATGGCTCTATATTAGGATATGGAGCTGTAACATCATCTCAGTTTGGTGAGAATAAGTTGATTGCAGGATGTCCGGCTAGAGTGCTTAGGGATAACATTATTTGGAGTAGAGATAATACAGGGTGGTTTGATAGAAATTCTATTAATGAGTGTTTGGATCAATCGGCTTTAGGTTATTACGAGAAGATTAAGGAAAATTAGAAAGTATAGGAGTTTAAGAGCGTATGCAACACGTGTATATTGCTGGAGCTCATTCCAGAGCCCAGACATTGAAAGAATATATTACTTATCTTTATCCACAAACGGATATTATTGCATATCTTGTTGATGATATGCGGGATAATAAGGAATATGTTGAAGATATTCCTGTAATGTTAATTGGTAAAGGTTTAGATATTTCGTGTAAAGTGTACATTGCCACACGTGGTGTAAGTCATGCTAAGTTGGAAATGGAATTAAGAATGGCTGGCTTTACTAATATTATTCCAGTGACTGTACAATTAGACATTGCGTTAAGAAATGCATATGTTAAGAAACGTTACGAATTGCAGGGAAGGAAGTATGAACTTATTAATGATCTTACTGCGGTTGATGAGAATGATTGTATTAAGAGATTAAAAGATAATGATATTTCAGCAACAATATATGTAGCTAGTTCTGTATTTGATAAAAAACTACAGGACGTTTATACGATTGCGTCATATGAAAAAATAATTCAGGTTGGTGCAGTTCTTACGGATAAAAGAATATCGGAGGATGTGCTTGTTGACTGCGAGGGGGATAATATATCAGATAGAAATCAGCAGTATTGTGAATTGACAGGTATTTATTGGTTATGGAAACATGTGAACGATGATTATATTGGACTGGCGCATTATCGAAGACATTTTGAGCTTCCAGATGATTGGATATTGCGAATGGCATTAAATGATATAGATGTGGTATTGCCGGTACCACTTTACATAGGACCAAGTATTGGAGAAAATTATAAAGAGAGACATATTACAGAAGATTGGGATTATCTAATGGAGTATTTTAAGAAAAATTTATCAGATGAATATGATAATGTAAAGAAAGTATTTGCTGGAAATTTGTTTAATCCATGTAATATGTTTATTATGAAGAAAAATGTGCTCAATGATATGTGTACATGGTTATTTCCAATTCTAGATGCAGTGTGGAAACATGGTGGCATTAAGAAAGATGAATATATGAATAGATATCCGGGTTTTATATCGGAAAGACTTATTACATATTTCTTTGAATCAAGAAAAGAACGTTACAAGGTAGTATATGCTAATAAAAACTTTTTAAAATGAGACGAGGTACTGCTGTCGCTGATTCATAAAATCAGCATTGAAGATGAAACATTTTTGAAATTAAAAGTGGAAGATGCGTTTTTTAACAGAATGACGGAAATGCCAAGCCTGATTTAGGCAGGCCAAAGAAAGGAAATACATATGCAGTTTGAACTAACAGCATCGATGATGTGTGCAAATTATGGCAATCTTGAGCAGGAAGTGAGGGCATTAGAGGAAGGCGGAATTGATTCGTTTCATATAGATATTATGGACGGAAGATATGTTCCGAATTTTGCGATGTCGTTAAACGATATGCGTTATATTGCCGGTGCGGCAACAAAACCGCTGGATGTGCAT
>ERZ780202.380-NODE-380-length-32920-cov-6.856139_pt1 | contig 32920 bp, 33 predicted proteins | sample MGYA00510978_ERZ780202 | MGnify/ENA primary metagenome ERZ780202 (study PRJEB29588, sample SAMEA2155689) | human gut metagenome | biome: human gut; feature: human-associated habitat; material: faeces | place: Denmark | collected 2008/2010 ...
CTTTTCCCATACCGGCATCCGCTACCACGAACAGATAGAGATTCGGATAAACAATACGCTCATCGTACACTCCACAAACATTATGAAAGCATACCGACAAACATACAATAGCCCCAATCAATATTGTATCACGGTCATCTACCGAAATGGAGTTATTGACAACCTCATTTAGAAAAGGAGGAAGGTGTTCAAACACACATTCAGGAAATGCAGGAAGTTCTTCCTCTGATTTTATCCATTTACCCATTTTACCATTTTGGATATTTGGCAAAATGGATAAACGCTCTTTATTGAACGAAGCCAATAAGATTCCGGCTTGATTTGCCAAATGGAAGAAAGAACGGATAGTAATGCCTTGTCCTTTGGATTGCAGACAATGCGTATATTGTTTGTCCGTTTCTTCCCTTTGATAGGTTGGGTAAAACCGACTGATGCGATGGTAATACTCCCGACCTTTTTCTCCCAATCCATCCACAAGCGCAAAGCCCAACTCCACCCAATCTTTATAATGAGGGGCTATATCAATGGCACACTGTTCTATCTCCCGAACAACACTTTCCACATCATCCTCCACCTTATTATATATAGGGGCAATACTTGGTGTATGTGCCTGTTGTATTTCAGAAGGGACATTCTCCCAATCTTGGGCGGAAAATATTTTCTTCGACATCATCTTTGTATTTAGGGTTAATATATGCTTGTGGGTCGTAGGGTAAGAAGCATGAGCGAGCCACATCACTGCCGGACATATCCACTAATGGCAAACCTGTCGCTTTGATACAGTTGGTAACAGCCTTGAAGTACCGGGAATGTTCCCAGCCTTTCAAATCAATAGGTATTATCCACTTCAATCCATTACCGGATGGACTGACAAATAACAGTTCCGTATCAAAATACTCATGGTTGAGTAGTTGCTGCTTCAACTCCCCAATGTCCTCCACATGGTCGAAATCCAAACACATCAATCCTGAGTGCATAATCAGTTCCTTCTCATTACGCTTGCGGAATAACCCCGAAAAAGTGCAATAGTCAAAATGAGTGGCTTTGTATCTTTTTGCTTCGGGAGAAGATTGCATCGAACGCAGGGTTTCGGTTTGCGGTTGCGCATAATGCCCGATGATATAACGATATACATCCACAATGCCTACAGCCCTTATCGGTTCGATGTTTTGAATGGGCTTGCGAAAGAATGAAAAACAATAGTCTGTTGTTTCCATCATCTGATAACCTTTTTAGATTCGACAAATCGTCTGGCTTCTTCCATCAAGCCATCTTGTGTCTTATGCGATTTGTTCTTCAACCAGTCATCAATTTCCGATTGTAAGAAAGCCAAAGCCTTATTTATCTTATGTACGGGAATCTGTTTGGCTGATACCCATCCTAAACCGTTTGCTTGGCTGGATGCGATGGCAGATAAGCACAAAGTTCGTCTATATCCATCCATTTGGGTGAGTTACTTGCCTGCTTATGTTGCAAGGCATTTACTTTAGTTTGTAGTGCTTCTACGGACTCAATCAGGTAGGACAACGCATTCGGCATTTCCTCCAACGAATTTACTTTATAAGCCATTTTTTCTTCGTGTTAAAATTGATGCCGCAAAAGTATAGGGATGTTTATGAGTGCTAAATAGGTGCTTGAAAGCCACCTATCTACCGCTCATATACCACTGACAGATTTAAGTTTCATTAATACGGAAATTTATTGGAAGCCATAATAAAAGGGGAATAAACAACCATTTAGGCTGACACCTTCCTTACCAAAAGCCTCTATACAACAAAATACCCCTCAAAAAGCCGATGCTTTATGAGGGGTAAATGGTGGTAAGTATGTGATTGGCATTACATAAGCCGTTGGTGCTCAATGGTGGAAGTCTCCACTACGACCTATAAATCCAAATTGTCTATATGCAGTGTATTGGCGGCTTTCTCCTTTTGTTCGTTTACAAGATGCGTATAAATCTGCGTGGTTTTGACGTTAGTATGTCCCATCAAAGATTTGATTGTGTATATGTCAACACCATTTTCCAGCAACAACGAAGCGTAGCTATGTCGTGTACAATGGAAGGTAATGTGCTTCTTGATACCGGATGCTTCTATCCAGACTTTCAGAGGCCGAGAAATCCAAGAAGCATCAGTCAATCCTTCAAAAACGAGAGCTTCGTCATTGCTTGGGCGTTCACCGCATAATTGAAGTGCTTGTTGAATGGCTGGCTTGTAATCCGGTCTTTTTGTCTTTTGCTGAATCACGACTGCTTGCCATGTGCCCTTGCTTGTTTGCTGAATTTGTTTCCATTTCAAAGATTGAATATCACTGTGCCGTAATCCTGTGAGAATAGAGAACAAGAACGCACGTTTCAAGACATCATCCTTGCAAGGAGTATCAACCAACATTTGTACCTCATTCATGGTAAGTGCAACACGAGGCTTCTCTATGTTGATGATTCCTTTTACTTTTGCACTTATATCAACTGTAAGGTATTCATCAATAAATGCCTGTTTCAATCCGGCTTTGAGTATGGAGAAATAGGTTGATGCCGTATTTTGTGAGATAGTACCTTTCTTATTTCCTCCCATTAGAGCGCGGAGAAGGAACATCTTAATATCTTCAAGCAGTTTAACGGAAATCTCCTTGAATGGAATTGGTTGCCCTTGCGAATACATTTTCAACAGTTCGCCTACACGCCTCCAGTTGACTATAATCGAATCGGAACTGTTGGGATGCCGTTTGCTGATGATACTATTGAAGTACTTGATGAAGTCCTGTTCGCTCCGTTCATTCTGCGCAGCGATTTCGTTTTCCTTATCAGTGTAAAGGATGGCACTGTCATATTCATGTTGCCGCAACTTACGGACATTGTCAGCATAGATACAAGCCTCTTGGTCTATCGTTGAACGGCATTGAATTATTCCATTCAAATCACGCTTGGGTTTGTAGTTGAATGTTCCATCCGGCAAGATACGTGCTATAGACGACTTATCCCAAATGGGTGTGGATATAGTTCGGTTAATGGATTCCACCACACGGCTTGCCCGTTTAGAACCTCGTTTGTACACTGGATATGATTCTATAATCAAATACCACTCTTCTTTATAATTTGACCTTCTGAGCTTGACGGTCACTTTGGTGTTAGGTAATGCTTTCTTCATAATGACTTATATAATTTATCAATTTCAGATTTGGGAACATAAACATAGTTACCGATTTGGCGTGTAGGAATAGAATGACGGTGTATGTGCTTAAAGACACTGCTGTCATTGATATGGAATTTCTTGGCAATCTCTCCGATAGCATAACAGTCTTTGGGTTCAAAGGACAATGCTTCCTTTTTTCTCTTTCTACTCCCTGCCTTTGTTTTGAAGTGTTCATCCATATACTGCCGACTAAGGCGTATCAGACGCTGGCCAGAATTGTATGACGGTATCAAGCCTTGCCGTATCATACGATAAAGTACATCTTTACTAATACCGTAAATCATCATAGCTTCCTTTACGGTTAGATACCCTTTGCTGGATGGTATTCGTCTAATCAGTGCTTGGCGTATCGCTTCTTTCTCTTTTGCGATTTGTCTTTTCTTATATGCTCTCTTGGAACAAGCAGGGCAACAATACTTCGACACTAATGTGGGAGGAGTAAAGATTTTACCACACTCCTCGCAACTTCTTTGAATGGTGTAATTTCCTCTTGGCATATTCTTCTCGTTTTAAATGGTTTATATCAATCTAAGTTGTACCTTATCGCCAAATAAGACGTGTCGCAAACATGTCGCAAATAAGAGATAAAAAAGCCCATAGAAAACGCATAGCAACCATGAACCCTATAAACGCAAAAAGCGTGCAACTCATTGAGCTGCACGCTTTTGCTTATCGTTTATTATCTGTTTACTTATCGGAATCATTTGACTTCCTCAAAAGTATCCCAATCGGGTATTGCTATGGCTATATCCAAGTCTCGGGTTCTTCGCCTTGACTCAGTGTCGAGCAGTTGCTGCATGACAATATCACGAGCAGTTGCCCCTATCACATAAAACTCTCTACCCATCTTATTGAAACTATCGGTAAGTTTACGCAATAGTTCTAACAATAGAGGATTGCCTATCTTTTCACTCGAAATCGTTAAGTCCATATTCCATCAATCTATTGGCCGCTTCCAAACAACGGCTGTTATTACTGCCCATTAAATCTGCATAAATAAGAATAAGAGGCGCAAGATGATTTTCAGTTTCCCATTGCCAAAATTTTTGGTAGACCTTTATTTCGCCATTGGTATCCTGCTTTACAAATCCAGTCTTCATCAGATATGCCGTAGGCACATCGGTATATATGTCAAATGCTCCGGGTTCTAAATAATTGTCAATCATATTGGCAGCACTTTCACCGCCCCAATACATCCCTTCAGGCAATTCCATAGTCTTCCACTTATTTCTTTGTTCGTTAGTGCGAAATGCCATTCTGCCTATCAAGAGTTTAGGTTTCAATACTTGATTGTAATTCTCCACCCAAAGGTCAAGCAATGCTTTTCGGTTCTTTAAGATTCTACCTTTATCAGTTACTAAGATGAAATTTCGTGTGACTAATTCATCAATCACATTTTTTACCGTACCAAGGGCAACTCCCGTGTTTTCTTGAATCTCACGGTATGCCTTATTGATATTATTCTTATCCTGCAAAAGATAGAATATCACTTTGATTCCTGCATCCTGAAAAACAGGATATGCTTTTTCATTGGCAAACACATTTTTTTCCCCCTTGTTGATAAGGTGGAAAACAGGAATATTACCGTTCATATATCTTATATGGCAATTACCGGCACAATCCAATATGTTTAATCCTAGTCCAACAAGTTTGTCGAACATATTAGGATTGATATACTTCGCTACCAATAGCACTGGTCTGTTTTCAATAGCCATATACTTTTGCAAATGATTTACAATCGTGTTGATATTGGTCGCTGTAATATTACCTTTAATTTTACACAGGAAATCCACATTCATAATCTGAACAAGAGCGTCAAAATTACCATATGCTCCATTTTCTTTATGAATGACAACATCATCAGGTAGAGTAAACTTCTCCTTTAATGCTTCCAATGCCAAATTCAATGTTTCACGTTCTATTAGTATCATCTTGTTCAAAATTTAGGATTGTTCAATCATATTGAACACTGCAAAGATAATGAACATATTTTAAAACACCAAAAATTTTGTTCAATAAATACCATTTGTTCAATCATATTGAACATTGCGACCATAATGAACAAGCTAACATGTCTGAAGTTTTGCAACTGGTGGTTCTTCTGTATTTGTTTCAGATTCGAGAAATTAATTTTGCAAATACTTTGAAAGAATCTTTTCGTCTATTTCAATCTTATGTCGTCCGGTAGTAGTGCGCAAATTCTTCTTGATAGTTGCAATCGCAGTATTGGAAAACCATTCATTGAAAGTATTAAATACAAAAGCTGCCGTTGCATCACCATTTATATTATATTGGTTAGCAATATTCCATGCAAAGTTCTTCAAAGAGATTTGAGTAACATCAGACCGTTTCCTTATACGAATCTCGGTATTTGACAAAGCTTGTCGATTGGTAACGAAATAACGAACGCATTCACACAACAGGAATACTTCTGATTCATCAAACTGCAAATGCTTGAAGGTATCTCGTGTATATTTGAGTACAGCAGTAAGTTTTGCGTCATTTTCCATTTCTTTACGCTTGGCATATTCTTGTTGCTCGTTTTGGTATTCGTAATGGAAAAGCTCCATCCGTTTTCTGAACGCATCATTATTCTTTTTGGAAGAATTGTATTCTGTAACTGCACCAATACTTGAAGTCAGAACTGGCGAAGCCTCTTTAATATATATAATAGGTATAAGCTTCATTACGTATCCAACCATCATGATACACATATGATATATGAGTTTGAGAGCAATATAGCAGCCTACCAATACAAATGGAAAATATCCCAATTGCACCGAAAGGGAATTGCACACTTGGAATGCAACGAACGATGCTATTAGCACTGAAACTAATTCAATGACTAATGTCTGAAGTTTATATTGTTTCTTACTCATATCTATCTTTGTTTATTTCACGATGCAAAGATACTGTGATTTTTCGTAAAAAACGAAAGACAAAAAATAGGGTTACTTGGGTAAAAAGTTCAATTTTAGGGTATTATGCAAAGAAAAGACAAACAAATACAAACAAGTCAAACAAGTGAAAGAAGAAAACTATATCATTTGCAAAAGTTAATAAAATATAAATCTTTTCTCATTTGTAGATGTTAGTATTTTGTACGGCAAAAATCCTTCGGCTTTAACGTTTTTTATAAGTTCAAGGAATCAAAAAATGGTGAACTCAATGCGAAATAATGGTAATTTGCGAAGTTTGAATACACCTCAGAATACAAAATTACCTCAATACATTCAGACTTTCTTGGGTAGCATATCCACTTCTTAGGTATATTTCTTGGGTACTGACTCGATTTTCTTGGGTACTTTTTACTGAGTACTTATAATTAGCATCTATAAATATTCGCGATTTACAGATATTATTTGTAATTTTGCACCAAACGCAAAGAAGTTGCATCATGAGCAAGGAAGATATAAATAGATTGAAAGTAGTTTTGGTAGAGAAGAAACGTACAGCAAAGTGGTTAGCAGAGCAAGTAAATCGTGACCCTGCCACTGTATCTAAGTGGTGTACAAATACTGTACAACCAACACTCGACACATTACGTCAAGTGGCAGATTTGCTTGACGTGGATATTAAGGAACTACTTTATTCATCAAAATAAGAACTGATTATACATTGTTGTAAAATGATAATATCTTATGTGCTTCCATATGAGCTAACGCAAACACCGATGTTTGCAGACACAGAGAAGGATTTTGAAAAGATAGTTGTTAATACATCAGGATATGTTGATTCTAACAAGTTTTTGATTTCACTATGGAATCAAGTTAATACGCATATTTGCCCGAATCATTGTGCCAATAGAGCTCCTTGGGCATATTTCCCAGGAAAATTCATTGGGAAAAAGAGGATTGTTTCTGTTCTAGGATTTTGTCAAACAACAATTGGAGAATTGTACTTCGCTTTAGAATATCATCGAAAAGGAGATATTGATTCATTATTAGTAATGCGTCCTACGAATGCACTGAAACATGATGAAATCAAGAAAATCAGACTTATAGTTAATAATGCAAAAGACAATATAAACAATACATTATGTTATTTATGTAAAGCTAAAATAATTGCTAAATTAAAAAATATAAGGTTTACGGAATATAGTGCAAGTAATTTTTGTATAATGCCATGCGATGGAGGTTTTAATTTATGTTTTTATATAAATGCGATAGATAAATTCGAGGCTGAACAACAAGCACTTGAAAGATTGTATGAAATATGTGCTTTCTTAACAGTTGAAACAAATATCTATTGTTCATTTGAAGAATTTATTGTAACAAAGAATGAACTATTGCCAATTTATAAAAACTCAGATACATTCATAGAAGATTACATCGACTACTATCCCGCAATTGATAATTGGCAAATCTGTATTTCAAGTTATGCATATAAATTCATAAATGATAATATACTATCAATCGGCCGCTTTGAGAATCGAAATGAAATCGAGAAATTCTTTTTAGCAGCCTGTAAGCATATACAGATTGGCGTTGAAACCGAATTAAGAATAGGAGATGTTGCGATTGCAAGTATACCACATGGAACTTTTGCATTAACTCCAAGAGATAAGCGCAACAAGATAGAATATATGACATCTTCTTTAATGTCGTATTTATCAGCTGTTGAATGCGTTACAGCAACAGATGCGAATAATGAAACATGTAAAGAGTGTGGAGCCGTTATTTATAAAATTGCAAATAGAGTTCGTAACTTATCTACTGAATTTTTAGGAGACCATCTGGGGAAAGTGTTTCATAAACTATATGCATATAGATCGAAATTTTTACATGCGGGGAGAATGGCATCAGATGGAAATGTTGTAAGGACGATTCCTTTACTAAGTGAATTATCAGAAACAGGAGTAAAAGAATATGGTAATGTTGCAGTAAAGATTGATGGCAAAATTTATTCACTCAATATAAGTAATATACGCGAATGGACAACATATATTCTCAGATGTTATTATCAAAAACGTATTCTCGGAAGAGTATCTTTTGCAAATGTATTTGATGAAGGAAAAGAAATAACAATGGAAAATTTTCCATTACAAATTAGTGCGGTAAGTCCAGAAGGAAGTAAACTGATGAAGAGTGTTTTCGTTAGAACAAATAGAAGCCATTATATTCTTCACTCTTCCCTTATTAATATTAAAACAAAATTAGAAAATTTATTCAAGAAACTTCTAAATATCGTTTGCAATAGTCTTAAATTCAGATCTGAAAGAAAATAAGTATCAAACCATAAATATGATTAAACTGAATAAATATAGTCATTTGAATGACATTCAAGATGCTTTTGATGAATTTTAGAAACCATATTTGTACCATTGAATACTTATATATTTGATACTCAATGGTGTTTATTTTCGAACAAGTTAAACAAAAACTTATAGCTGATGGCTTTGAAAAGTCTATGGATATGCAGCAAAGATTTTTCTACGGGGACTATGAACTTGATATTGTGCCATACGGTGTTGTAGCAAAAGAAGATGATAATATCTATTGGCCACCTGAAGAGGTTGTAGCAATGTCGGTGAAGGGCTTTGATGAAGTGTTATCTGAAGCTATCACGGTAAGTATTGACGATGAATTTAAGGTTAAGATTGCCTCATTGCATGGACTCTTTTTGCTGAAACTCAATGCATGGCTCGATAGAAATGCAAAGACAAGTAAGGATGCCGAAGACATGTCATTTATCCTTTCCAATTATTTTATGGCAAATCTTGATAGGGAAATGCATCAAGAAGTATATGATTGGGAAAACTTTGATGAATATATCGTTGGAGGCTATTGGCTGGCCCACGATTTAGTGGCATTGCTTGATGTCAATCAGCTCAACTACTACAAAGAGGTTATTAAGGGCGAGCTCGCAAAAGAGGAAGAAAGCCGACTTGTTAATCAAATGATTGAAAGTTCATACGGCTTGAAGTATGAGATTGTAAGAGATACTTGGCTGGCGATAGTAAATGTTTTCCAAAAGGCTGTTGAAAATGAAACCGAAGAAATTTAATACATTCAGCATTGCTGGTAACGTCAAGGCAAACGAGGATTACATTTTATGTCAAGATTTGTCTGAGGGGTATTCATTGGCGATATTGGCAGACGGAATGGGTGGTTTGTCATATGGGTATCAGGCTGCACAAATAGTTTCACATGCCATAGCCGATTATATCGCATCCTATCTTCACAAGTATGATCTACAAGAACTCTTGCGTAAGGCATTTGACATGGCAGATAAGTCCATCCGTCAGAAATGCTATGAGTTAAGGTGCAAAATGGGTGCTGCCGTATGCGTTGCATTGATAGGTAATGATTCAGTCCATTATGCTTGGCAAGGAAATGTCAGATTGTATAAGAGGGATAATGATATGCTTCAACTTTTGACAACTGACCATATCGCAATTGGAGGAAGCACGACCTTATTGACACGATGCGTAAATGGCAAAGGTTTTAGAGAACAGATTCCGGTTGAATGTGTATCAACCAATGATGGTAATACAATCTTCTTGTGTTCCGATGGATATTATCAGAACACCGACAATATGCAAAATCAATTACCTGTAGATTTAGATGATGATGCTTCAATGATTGAAATCGTATTTGAGTAGAAAATGTATATGCTTTAAGCGAAAGAGTTAAAAATAATATTACCAATATGGATAAGAATCAAGATAAACCTGGTATCCGAAAAGGTGATGCCTTTGTTCAAATGAATCCGCATCCTCTCGTTTATATGGAGGTTAATGAGGTGGAAGGATGCACAGATAGCATGGAATTCTGTATTGTCACATGGTACACGTTTAATGAAAAAGGGCTTAATGTTCAGCGACGATTCCCTATGGCGGCTCGCGATGGTAAATTCAGTAACTTTGAACCAATTTCTCGCAGCCTTCTTAAAGAAGCAAAGCGTTTGCTACACCAATACGATGCTGATGTAAAACTGTTAACAGTTAAAACTGAAGCGAAATCGCTGTACGATACATATATACATAAGCTGATTAAGTTGCTCCCTTACACTGAAAACAGTCAAGTACTTGCCCAGCAAGTTGAAAAGAAGATTGTCACAAACGAATGGCTCGACTGCACAGAAGATAATTACTGGGTGGAAGAAGAACTTGAACAGAATGATATGTACTTTACACTTGTCTGTTTTACGATAGAATCATACGATGATAAGAAAGACCAGGCAATAGCAGAGCAATTTATATACATGTACAATAACTGTCCGTATAGTTGGAACATTCTTGTAAATAGTGGTGCTAAGTATATGGTGGTTGAGAAGCCAAAGAAACCGTAATCAGATTATCAACATGAGTAAGAACTCTCTCTTGACAAACTACTTCAATCAAGAAGTCAGACACGCTAAGCTCATCTACACATTGTAGCCCGATTGCAATTGCTCAGTTGTCGACTCTTTCTCTAACATAAACTTACGAAAATACCATGAGATAGACAAATTCTAATCGTGGAATTCTCGATTTGCAATATTTTTAATACTTTTGCGTTTGAAATAAATAAATTAGATAATAATGACAAATCTAAATCGTATAAAAGTTGTACTTGTTGAACAGCAGAAAACAGGTAAATGGTTGGCAGAACAAATGGGAAAATCCGCTTGTACAGTTAGTAAATGGTGTAGTAACTCTAGTCAACCAGATTTGGCTACGTTGGATAAAATTGCTACATTATTAAATGTAGATAGACGCGAACTGATAGCACCTTCGAAGTAAGACCATCGCAAAAATAAGCGTGGACATAAAGGAATTGATTAACGAAAAGAATAGAAATTAAATATATGGCAAGACCTATATTCTCAGGACATGAATCATTTGCGTGTAAGTCGCATTGGCTTAAACGTGGTTATGATTTTGTCAGAGGCGAAAACAATTTTAATGACGACGATGCAGTTGTGCGTCTTGGAGTCGGTAAAAATATGGTAGCTTCAATCAAGTTTTGGTTGAAGGCTATTGGCTTATTAAAAGACACTGGCCTAGTTGATATCTCCGATCACTTGTTTGATGACGAAAACGGCAAGGATCCTTATTTGGAGGATGTTGGTACATTGTGGCTGTTGCACTTTTTGTTAATACATACCGACTATGCGACTATCTACAAAACTACATTTGTGGATTATCATCGTCAGCGTAATATTGTAGAAAAAAGCAAGTTGCAAAACTACATTAAGCACGCTTGCTTTGAAGAAACAGGCTACAAGAACTTGTATAATGACAATACCGTAAAGCGCGATATCGGAGTAATGCTCCATAACTATTGTGTGAAGAATGGTAGCAATGTCAATGTCGAGGATAGCAATTCATTGTTTGCACCGCTTAATTTAGTATGCGAAACAGAGAAGGATATATATAGATTCAACTATGATACCCGTAGCGATGTGCCGAGCTTGATATTCTTATATGCTTTGTTGGTTAAATTTGAAGGACGAAACAGTATTTCGTTTGAGGATATTGCCGAGTTAGCGTTGATCTTCTGTTTGACAAATAATGATTTATTGAATATTATTAACCACTTATGCGACCTATATCCATCGGAGATCGTTTTCTCGGATGTGGCTGGAATTAAAGAGTTGCAGTTCAGGGCAACATTAAATCCAATTGAGGTGCTTGATAGATATTACGAGGAGAACTAACATGAAATATACTCCATCAATAAATATTGCCCAAACAGTCTTCAACCCCCAAAGCTATATTGTAACACAAAACGCAAAAGGTGTTGTGGGAAATATTGTGGACTCGTTTAATGCGGGTGTACACTCATTCAACATTATCGGTTCGTATGGTACCGGTAAGTCAAACTTTATTTTGGCTCTTCAAGATAGTCTTGAGAACAAGAGTGGCATCCTCGTCAAGAATAAAGGTCAATTTAATGGCATTGGTAAGATTAAGTTTGTAAATATCGTCGGAGATTATGCTTCATTGCAGAAGATTTTAACCGATAATCTTTTCCCAACCACTGCATCAGATAATCTTTTTGAAAACCTAAAGAAGTTTTTCAAAGACGCAGAGAAACAAGGTGAGTTTATATTCCTTGTTATAGATGAGTTCGGCAAATTGCTGGAATATGCAGCGAAGAATAATCCAGAACGAGAGTTATATCTGTTCCAGAAGTTTACCGAGTTTATCAATGATGCAAATCGTGATGCAATTTTGCTCACAACCCTGCACCAAAACTTTAATTCGTACGCTCGTTCATTGACCGAAAGTCAGCGTAACGAATGGACCAAAGTAAAAGGTCGTTTCAAGGAGATTGTATTTAATGAACCAGTTGAACAGTTGTTATACTTGGCATCTAAGCGCATAGAAAGAAGCCCGCGTAAGGTTGTCAATAATAACTTTGAGAAGATATATAAACTCGCTATTTCAAGTAAGTTCACAAGTCCATCCATTTCATATGAGACAGCTTTGAGTCTCTATCCTATGGACTTATTCGCAGCTCAAGCTTTGACCTTATCAATTCAGCGATATGGCCAAAATGAGCGAACACTCTTTTCGTTCCTTGAAGCGACAGGCCAAGGCTCTCTTCAGGCATTCGTTGAAGGTAAAAATACCACATATAGTTTGGCGGATGTGTACGACTACGACATTTATAATTTCTATTCGTACTTATCTGAAATCAATGCAGACTCAGCTGCTTGGACTAGTATTCGTGTGAGCTTGGAGCGAGTTGAGGGATTATTCGATGGCGATATTGCAACTAGTGCGATTGCTTTGGTTAAGACTATTGGAATGATTAACCTTTTTGGTAAGGCTGGAGTTCAGTTAGACAAGAATGCTCTTTCTGTATATGCTAGAACCGCATTGGGTATCAACACTCCAAGTGAGATCATCGATCTTCTGACTCAACACAAGATTATTCGATACGCAACATATAAGTCGCAGTACATTTTGTTTGAGGGAACTGATGTAAATATCGAAGGTGAGTTATTGAAGGCAGCAGGCATTGTTCCTAGATCAAAAGATGTTATTGAGAAATTGCTTACAAACTTCAATCTTCCGATTGAGTTTGCAAATGCCTCATACTTTCGAAAAGGTACTCCTAGATATTTTGAATATAAGATATCAGAGCAGCCTATTATTCAACAGCCACAAGACGAAATTGACGGTTTTATAAACCTCATTTTCAACGAGGATCTTTCACTTAAAGACATTTTGCAACAAACTGCGAATGTTGAGGAGGCTATTTTATATGCCTATTTCAAAAAAGTAGATCGAATTATCGATCACGTATGGCAATTGGATAAGTTAGCATATGTTCAGAATGATATCGACAGCAATGACAAAGTAGCCCAAAAGGAGATTAAATCATTGATTGCTCACGAGCAAGAGTTGTTAAATATGAGTGTGCTTAATACCTTATTTAACTACAACTCAGATGTTGTTTGGGTATATAAAGGTGAAGTCATTAACTTCTCATCAAAAGCGGCATTTAACAAGAAGCTATCGGAAATTTGTGACCAAGTATATTGTGACACGCCAGTGTATATTAACGAGATGGTCAATAAGCATAAGCCAAGCAGTGCAATTTCCACTGCACGTGTCAATTTCCTTGCCCATTTATTAGATAATGGTACTGAAGAGAATCTTGGCTTCGAAGAAGGCAAATTCCCACCAGAGAAGACTATCTATCTAACATTGTTGCGTAATACAGGTATTCATAGACGTTTAGGAAGAGAGTATCTACTTAGTGAGCCTCGTATTGAGAGCTTTATGCCACTATGGAATGCGTGTGAGGATTTCTTGGATAGCACAAAGGAGAAACCTCGAAAGTTGGGTGAACTTATCAAGATTTTACGTTCACGCCCATTCAAACTTAAACAGGGTGTTATTGATTTGTGGTTGCCAACATTCTTAATCATTAAAAAGAATGACTATTCGTTATATAACGATACTGGTATCTATATTCATACAATTACTCGTGAGGTTTTGGACATTATGCAAAAGTCACCTGCTGGTTTTTCTGTGAAGGCATTTAATGTTGAGGGTGTAAAATTAGATCTTTTCAGCAAGTACCGTGAGGCTTTAGGAATAATCCAGGATGCTGAGTTCACCGCAGACAGTTTGATAGAGACTATTAAGCCATTCTTGATTTTCTACAAGAAACTTAATAAGTATGCAAAGCAGACTAAACGACTTGACAAAACTACCGTTAAGTTCCGCGCAGCATTGGCATCAGCAAAGGATCCTGAAAAGACTTTCTTTGACGATCTACCTCGCGCACTAGGCTTCAAGGATGCTGAAATAGCTAACAACGACGAAGTATTAAGACGATATGTCGAGCTCTTACAAAAGGCTATTCGAGACCTTCGTATGTGTTACTCAAATCTCATTAACAGACTGGAGCGCATCCTTGTGGAAGAACTAGGTCTTAAGTCCAAGGAATTTGCATCATACAAATCTGAATTGGACCAGCGTTACTCTTCTATTAAGACATACTTATTAACTGAGCGACAGAAGACATTCTTAACTCGTGTGTTAGCCCAAACTACAGATCGAGTGACTTGGTACCAGTCTCTAGCATATGTTGTATTAGACAAACAGTTGGAGACTTTAATGGATGAGGAAGAGGCATATTTGATTGATAACCTTGTACATTCATTTAAGGAGTTGCTTAAGTATGCAGAATTAAGCAACAAGGGCTTAACAAGCGATGATAACTTCTTCCGCTTTGAAATGATAGCAAATGATGGAGTGTCAACACAGCAGGTCGTTCAATTGAGTACAGCAAAGGCAAAGCAAGCAAAAGCACTGGAGGCAAAAATAGACTTGCTCCTTTCTGGTGATAGCGACATTGATGCCTATGCACTTTTAAGTATTATTAAAAAGAAACTGAACAATGACTAAAGTAAGACACGTATTAGGAATTTCCGGAGGTAAGGATAGTGCTGCTTTGGCCATCTATATGAAGCAGAAATATCCTACATTAGAGGTTGAATACTACAACTCTGATACAGGATGTGAATTAGAGGAAACCGAAAAGTTGGTCAACAACTTGGAATCCTTCCTTGGTAAAATCGAGAGACTTAAAGCCGCAGAAGGTAGTCCAGAACCAACTCCATTTGACCATTTCCTCAAGATTAGTGGTGGCTATTTGCCATCGCCACAAGCTCGCTGGTGTACCAACAAAATGAAGCTTGCCGAATTTGAAAAGTTTGTTGGGGATGAGCCTACAGTTTCTTATGTTGGTATTCGTGGAGATGAAGATCGAGAAGGTTATGTTTCGACCAAACCTAACATTCAGGCTGTATTCCCATTTAGAAGAAATATATGGAGTCTTGATGTTATACATAAAGCTTTACATAATGATAATTTGGATATAATCACTGAATTATATAAGGAATGGGCTTCAGATAATATAAAAGAAGAAGCAGTCGAAATTGCATCTACTCCAATCAATAAGTCATTCTATTATAGTCGTAAATTAAATGCTCTACTAGATTTGAGTGTGAAGACTTTCAATAGAATTGTATATGAATTTTTGAAAACTACAGACTACCCTGTAGGTAAACTTAAAGAATTCCCTTTAATTGACAACGAAGATATACTTGTTAAAGAAGATATATTTAGAATTTTGGAAGAAAGTGGTGTCGGTATTCCTGCATACTACAATCCTATAGAGTTTGAAGTTGATGGCAAAAAGGGAGAATATTGCCGTAGTCGTTCTGGATGCTATTTTTGTTTCTTTCAGCAACGTATCGAATGGATTTGGCTTCTGGAACAGCACCCTGAGCTCTACAAAAAATCTATGGAATACGAGAAAGATGGATATACTTGGATTCAAGGCGAAACTCTTGCTGAGTTGAGTCATCCAGATCGAGTACGCCAAATAAAGTTGGACTATATAAAAAAACAAGAAGGGCTAAAAGCAAAAGCAACCAGCGGCTTACTTGTGGACATGTTCGACGATGATGATGAAATACCTTGTGCGAACTGTTTCATCTAATCATATTCAATAATAAAAATTAGTTCAAAAAATTAAATTGAAATGTTATACGAAGTAGATTGGGCTGAAGATGGAACCTATAGGCCTGGTGAATTTAATTCTCCTGAAAAATTTTTCAACGATTGCTTGGAGAACAGCAAGGAGTTTGACCTTCAATTAGGTTATTTCAGTTCTGCAACTATCAGCGTACTTGCTGATGGCTTTGCTTCGTTTATCTCAAATGGTGGCAGAATGCGACTTGTCATTAATCATATTGTCTCAAAAGAAGACAAGGAAGCCATCAACAAAGGAGTCAATGGTGGAATCATCGACTGCTTTGACTTAACTAATTTTGAGACTCTACGCCAAACTTTTGATGAATATCAGAGCCAATTTTTTGAGTGTTTAGCTTTCCTAATATACAACAAACGTATTGATATACGTATCATCAAGCCAAAGAATAAGCAAGGAATCAGTCACACGAAATCAGGCCAGTTTAGGGATGGTGATAGTATAACATCCTTTACTGGTTCAGCGAACTTCACAATTAGCGGATTATTCAACAACCTCGAAGAAATTAAGATTGATCGTAGCGATTCCATTGATATGATGGTACAAAAACGCATAAAAAGCCAACGTGATGAATTTGATATCATCATGAATGGTAAGAAAAAAAATGTTGAATATCTCTTACCAGATAAACTGGTTTCTGCAATCATGTCCAACTATGGTGGTAAGGATATTGAAGAACTGCTTGATGTTGAGGTAAAGCTCCGAAAGATCAAGCAAGAGAAAGCCATTCGTGAAAGACAACAAAGCAGAGATGTAGTTTGTGAAGTTCATGAAGTAATCCCTCGTTTCCCGTATCCACAAGGTCCTCGTGAATACCAAAAGACCGCTTTTGAGAATTGGAAGAATAACAAGCAAAAAGGTTTGTTTGCTATGGCAACTGGTACAGGTAAGACCATTACCTCTTTGAATTGTCTTTTCGAAATTTATCAGCGTAAAGGTTACTATAAGGCCATTATTCTTGTCCCTACTATTACTCTTGTCAATCAATGGGAGCAAGAATGTAGAAAATTTCGTTTTTCCAATATAACTAAAGTCTATTCTAAAAATCTTACTTGGCGAGATGAAATAGAACGTATTCGTTTTAATGAAAAATACAAAACGGACAAAGAACCTGAGGTTTCGTATATTATAATCTCCACTTATGCTTCATATGCAAGAGAAAAGGTTTTCAATATCCTTAATAGTTTTGACAAGAAGCGTTTGTTAATGATAGCCGATGAGTGTCACAATATGGGTTCAGGTTCCATAATTAAGCGTTTGAAAGATATTCCATATCTTAGGCGTATTGGTCTATCAGCCACTCCCGAACGTCAGTTCGATGATAACGGCAATGAGAAAATAAGGAAGTTTTTTGGTTCCGAACAAGGATATACCTATGAGTACAGTATGGAGGACGCCATAAACAAAGGTGTTCTTTGTAAGTACATGTACTATCCTCACTTGGTTCAGTTAACTCGAGCAGAGATGGATGCATATGCCGAACTATCAGATAAGATAGCCAAGTACTTCAATTTCGACAAAGGATGCTTTGATGATATTGACGAAAAACTAAAAATGCTACTCTTGACTCGTAAGCGGATTGTTCACAAGGCTGAAAGAAAACTTGATGTTTTCAAAGATATTATTGAAAATCACTATCAAATGAGAGGTAATCTCAAATATACCTTAATCTATGTACCTGAAGGCAATAAACCAGACTATATAGAAGGCAACGACGACTTTGATAGGTCGGAAGATATCAGTGATGACAGTGATACTGAACATCTTATAAACCAATACACTCAAGTGGTTACTGAAGTCGATGATCATGTAACTGTAAGGAAATTCGTCTCTGGTCAGAAAGATAGAGAAGAAATCTTGGCTGATTTTGCAGAAGGAAAACTACAAGTACTTACATCTATGAAATGTCTTGATGAGGGTGTTGATGTACCACGCAGTGAATTAGCTATATTCTGTTCCAGCACAGGCAATCCCCGTCAATTTATCCAGCGACGTGGCCGTGTATTAAGAACACATCCTGATAAGAAGATAGCAGAATTGCATGACCTTGTAGTCGTGCCTGAACTTAACCCGAATAGTGATAGCTTCAGAATGGAGCAGTCGCTTCTACGTGGTGAACTGATAAGAGTAAACAACTTTGCACTTCTTTCTGAGAATCCATCATACTCAGAGATGGAATTAAGAGAAGTGATGAATCATTATGGTTTAAATCTATATAACAATGAACATTTATGAATAATAAGGAAAGAATGTTGCACATGGTTCTTGATGACCCTAAATTACAGGAACTTTACGATTATGACAAGTCAGAGTATGAGGACTTGTATCAGGCCCTTAACTCTGAGAATGTCATTGTGGCTGCTGTCGCCAGAATCATCAAACACCTAGATGGTTCAACAGACGAGAGCAATCAGAAAAAAGTATATATGACAGTGTTTAACTACATCAACGAGAACTATATCCTATGATTATACAAAAGATTGAAATTGAAAATTTTCGAAGCTATTATAAGCAGAATATTTTCGAATTGACCAACGGACTCAATCTTATAATTGGTTCCAATGGTGATGGCAAAACCACATTCTACGAGGCTCTTGAATGGCTGTTCCGTACTGACGGCACAAATAAGATGGATACTAAGTTTATCTCTAAAAAACGTATCGAAGAACTTTTCTCAAATGAGTCTGATGATGTTAGAGTCGCTATGACATACGAACATAAGGGGAAGGCTAAAATTCTTGAGAAGATGTTCCATTTTACCAAGTCGTTTGATGGGGAAATTAGTACCTCTAATTATTCTTTCTCTCTCATTGAAAATGTCGGTGTAGAACGTATAGTTAAAGACGGAATACGATTTGACTACGATTTGCCTTCTGAGATTCGTAAATATATGATGTTCAAAGGTGAAAGCGACCTTGACGTATTCCAAAATTCAAATGCGCTGAAGATGCTTGTCGAAACCTTTAGTGATGTAAAAGATTTTGAAGCCTATTTTGAATTTATGGAGTATGCAACTAAGAAAGCTGATCAAGCTCGTGACAATGCACAGAAACTTGATAAGAAGAATACGGACAGAATAAAACAGCTAAATAGAACTATCGAGTTCGAAACAGGTACTCTAAACGATATTGAGCGAGAGATAAAGAATAAGGAAAATGAAGCTGTGAACTTTAACAGTCTTCTGAAAAGCATTGAACAAAGCAAAGAATCGTCAAAATTACTTATTGCTGTTAACCGAAGGATAGAGACACTTTCACAGAAACGTTCTCAGATGCAAAATCGAATTGATGAGAACTATACCATCAATCTCCTTGATGATATGTGGATTCTGATGGGCTTCACCGATATTGCAGAAGAATACTCCTGTAAAGTCAGCGAGGTGGATAAAAAGCGTAGAAAATTAGAACAGAACTATCTTTTTACAGCAGGACAAGAAAAAGCCATTAAGAAAATGCAGACTGACTTTGTTCCGCTACCAGTCCATATTCCGGGTCAGAAAGTTATGCAGGAAATGTTGGATGAAGAGGTCTGTAAAATTTGTGGCCGTCCTGCCAAGAAGCACTCTGAAGCGTGGGAGTTTATGTTGCATCGCCTTGAAGAATATATGGAATCTTTGAAGGTTCCTGAAGATGAGGAGATTGCTCCCTTCTATCTGAACGATTACATCGTCGAGCTTCAGAAACGTGACACTACGCTTAATGATAATCTTTCGGAGATTACCAAACTCCGCCATAAAATTCAAGAAGCTATTGCTTTTAACAACCGTATGCATGATGAGGTCAAGAAGATTGATGCAAATCTGAATATGGAGTTTGAGCAGAAGAAGCGCATACTCTCACAAACAGATGGTCTTACAGAAGAGCAACTGCTTGCTAATTATGAAAATATATCCAACTGGGTTGAGCAAAAAAACAAGGCTGAAAATAGAATTGATTTCCTAAAGCGGCAGAGGACACAGCATCGTGCAGCTCTTGACGAGGCTCAAGATGCTCTCAGTAAATTAGCAGAAGGTACTTCAGCTGCAATATATGCTAAAACAGCGCAAATTATTCGTCAAATTTCTGAAGCCTTTAAATCTGCCAAAGAAACTAACAAGAAACGTTTGCTTCATGCCATAGAAGATGAATCAAATGAATTTTTGGAAAAGCTTAACTCCAATGACTTCAAAGGAACGATAAGAATTATTGAAAAAGCTAACGGACAGGGCGAGGCTGTACTAATGAATAATGATAACACCAGGATTTTTACACCAAACACGGCACTTCGCACAACCTATCTTATGTCAGTACTTTTTGCTATAGGTAAGCTTTCGAGCGAAAAGGATAAGACGGAGTTTCCGTTGTTGTTTGATGCGCCGACTTCTTCCTTTACCGATGCCAAGGAGAGCGAATTTTTCAATGTGATAAGCAAACTAAAGAAACAGGTTATTATTGTCACAAAGAGTTTCCTGAAGGATAAGAATGGCGAGGTTGTCCTTGATCAATCCAAGGTTTCTGAAGTGAACGGAAGCGTCTTTCGTATCGAGAAGAAAAAACCGTTTGATGATAAGAAACTCGGTACTATCCAAACTGTAATCTCAAAAATTAAGTAAATATGTCGGAACTGAGAAACATAGAAGAACTTGTTAGCAAGGACGAGAAACTGATAGATATTTGGGGAAGAAGGAATCCCAGGTTTGAAAAGAAGTACGAACAGAGCGTTTTGCGAGTAATCTCCGACTACGGCGTAGGTGCTTCAGAGAATACTAGTGCAAAGGGTAAGGTTCTCGGCGCTGGTTATGAGCCTTATATTATGGCGTTCTTTATTGGTCTTTATTCAAATAAAAAGCTACAACTTTCAGAATTTAGTGAAGACTTGAAAGTCTTAGGCCAACCCATTGATAAATGGGGAAATCTGGATTCTAAGAAATTTAGGCATGCCTATGCTGGTCTTCGTTCTTATATCTTCATCGCATTAGTTGCAAAGACCGAAATTGACTGGATTGCTCTTGACAAGGGAGATATAAAGGTAAATTCTGTCGTGACGAGCCTAATTGAAACTATGGAAGAATATGCCAATTACGGATTCTCCGTAATGGAAGATAAACTAAAAACTGACCCTAGCTATTTTTATTCACACAGGTCGTTCCTCGATATCTTTTTGCAACTTACAAACAAACCATCAGAGATTTTAAAAGAGGACGAAGAACCTGAAGATTTGTAACACCATTATTATATGGACTACATAGAAGCCGTTAAGAATTTAAAAACGAATAATAAGTGGGGAAGAAAATCTCCCCACAAGGCTATTCTTTTGTTGGCAGTTATCGAGCTGTATGAAAAAAACATCTTGATGGATAATGAAATAAGATATGATGAGACTTTGAAGTCTACATTTTTAGAAATGTGGAACATGGTTTTACCAAACGAATCACTCTTCCATCCAGATGCTTATCTGCCATTTTGGTATTTACAGAGTGATAACTTTTGGCATATTGTTCCTTATAGGGGAAAGGAGGATATTCTGTCCTTAATGCGTGACACTAATATCAAACCTTCAGAAGCAAAGATTGTAGATTCTGTGAAATATGTGGAATTAGATGAAGATTTGTATTTTTTAATGACTTTACCATCTGGACGTTCTACTCTAAAAAGAGTCTTGTTAGAAACTTATACGACTCTTTCCAATAAACAGGTCGAGAGGTTAGCTGAAAGTAAGGATAACGCGATTGACTATTCAGTTACCGCTCTCTCTGATTATGAAAAGATTCTGACAGATAATATAGAAGAGAATAGAATTGAATCAACTATAGTGGATGATGAACTCGTAGGCCAATTCCAATGTTTAAATGAAGATGTTCAATTAACACTAAATATAGTATATTTCACTTTCTTGAAAAAGCACTGTAACGAGAGGGAGATGTTCAAAGAAGTATGTCCTACGGTATATAATTTGCTTGACAAGATAGTCAATAATCCTGTTAAACAGGGCGAGATGACGCCATCGTTTGCATTTATTTATGAAAATTTCCTTGCAGACTTGAAAGTGTCGTTGTTAAGCGATAATGACTCAGTTGAGCTTATTGATAAGATCGGAGAAGCAATAGAAATATTACGTGGCAATAATTCTAAGGAGCATAAAGAAAGTCAGTCTATACATTTTGTCGATATAGATGGTGATGACGCCCCTGCTGAAATTTTAGATTTTTCTTTTGATGATTTGAATATTAAGCAAACCTATTTAGAAGAACCAGAAAAGGCCATCAAGGCTGTAACGAAGATTACACCAGAACAAAATTGTTCATCAGAAAGTAGAAGAGGGAAATCATGGACAGAAGATGAAGAGAACTTAATAAGATTATATTACGAACAAGGTAAAGATTTCCTTACAATTGCATCTCTCATTGGACGTACAGAGGTCGCTATTAAATCCCGCCTTGCAAAGCTTGGTCTTATAGATTATACATATGGGCAGGATAATACTGTCCCAACCCCGACAATCATTGAAGCAAGAAAACTAAAAGACGAAAATGATTTTCTTATCGATAACTCATCTAACAGAGCTTCCATTTTAGACAAAAACGGTCAGTTGGTGTTTGTAACAGATGGAAAGATGAAGTTTTTGCGTAATAAACTATATCGGATGAACCTCAAGCGTGAGTGTTTTACATTGAAGAGTATGTTATTTAATGGTTCCGTATGGATAAAAGGGACAAAAAAAATTGTTGCATATCCTCAATCTGATTTATACCAAATAATTATAAGTGACGTTGATTATAGTGACGGGGTTGAAGACATTGTTGATAGTCCTGATTTTAAAGATTGCAAACTAAAATACAAAGGCATTTGGTACAATTATAATGGAAATTCAATCACAGACTCTTTAAATAAGAACTTCGTGACAGACAATCGCGCAAAGCTGAGTTCAATAACATCTGATATAAAGAATACTCCACTATATGCTGTTAGAAGGCAAGCTGTTCTCCATGCAATGGGACATTTTAGAGCGCCAGCAAATATCAGAGATATAGCTAGGGCCATCAGTAGAACAGCTTGGAGGTCAGTTATTAGAGAAAATGAAGTGGAAGAGATTGTCAAAACGCTACCTGAGATGGAATATATCAACGGAAAATACATATTACGAAAGAATTTGTAAAAATCATTTCCACTATACAAAAGTAAAAAATAATACTTGTGGGAAGAAATTCAATTATACTATATAATCTTCCAAATGAAAATGGAAAGGTGCAAGTAGTCATCAAAGATGAAACTCTTTGGTGTACGCAAAAAACTATGGCACAACTTTTTGATGTGGGTGTACCAGCTTTTCTAAGTATATAATATGAAAATTTCATGGCAAATCGTAAAGAAATAAGAAATAGCACAGCAGAGTTCCTAATTTTTCAAATTGAAGGAAAGGAACAAGGTGTTGAAGTCTATTATAAAGATAAGACAGTTTGGTGTACCCAGAAAGCTATGGGTATGCTGTTTGATTGCTCTACAGATAACATCGGACTTCATCTAAAGAATATCTTTGCTTCTGGGGAACTTGAAAAGGAATCAGTTACCGAGAAAATCTCGGCAACTGCATCTGATGGTAAAAACTATATGACCCAGTTTTACAACCTTGATGCTGTCATTAGTGTAGGTTATCGTGTGAACAGCATTCGTGCTACTCAGTTTCGTCAATGGGCAACGAGCGTATTGCGAGAGTTCGCTATACGTGGATATGTTTTGGATAAGAAGAGAATGGAGAACGGTTCGTTCCTTGGCGAAGATTATTTTGAGCATCTGTTAGCAGAAATACGGGAGATTCGACTATCGGAACGTCGATTCTACCAAAAACTGACAGATATCTATGCCACTGCCGTTGACTACAATCGGGATGCACCGACCACACGATCATTTTTCAAGATGATGCAGAACAAGATGCATTATGCTGTTCACGGACGTACAGCCGCGGAACTGATAGTAGAACGAGCTGATGCAGAGCAGGAGCACATGGGGTTGACTTCGTGGGAGAATGCTCCAGATGGTAAAATAGTAAAGACTGACGTGGTGGTTGCCAAAAACTATCTGAAAGAGGTTGAACTGGCAGATATGGGACAGTTGGTGAATGGTGTGCTCGAATTGGCTGAAAGAATGGCTAAACGTCATATTCCAATGACAATGGAGGATTGGGCCAAACAGATAGACACCATTTTGGCTGCTAGTGGAAATGAAGTTCTACAAACGACAGGACAAGTGACTGCCGAACAGGCAAAAGAACATGCAGAAACGGAATTTGAGAAGTATCGTATCATACAAGACCGCCTATTCCAAAGTGATTTCGATAGGTTTATGGATGCTCTTCCTTTTGAAGAAGATCCTAAAAAATAAAATAAATGACCATTTGTCCGATACTATCCAATGAATTTAGTAACCTTCGGACAAATGGTCTTAATTTTAGATTCTACAGAATACCCAATAGCAGAGCGTTACACAAAAATACGCATACAGCACCCAAAAAGCGATGAGTGAATACTTGCTTATCCATCCTGTAAGGAAGAATCCAGACTCTGATTTTAAGTATTTATGTGTCGCTTGCTGATGGGATTCCAATAGCCGCTTCATTTCTTGTATGTGGTTCTCCAATAACTTCCTTTCTTCATCGATAAAAGTTTTGCGATGGTTGGCAAGTTCGGATTTATCTTTTGGAGAAAGCACTACAGTAATGGTGGTGTTCTCTGCACGAGTAATAGCACTGCATATACCATTGACAATATTATCAGAACTTTTCATCGCAGCATTTAGTGCCTTCAAAGATTTTTCGTTGGCATCAATGGCATTTATAGCCAAAGTTTCTAACACCTTAAGTTCTTTGCTAAGTTTCTTAATGGTTTCAATTTGTTGATTGAGGTCTATTACTTCCGAGGATAATTCAATCCTTTTATCTATTTCAGAGGATTGCTTCTCCTTTTCGCTAATCGGTTGTGAAGGGAAAGCTTCATCATATTTACTTTTTCGCATAATTTCAGTTTTAATGGTTTAGCATTATCGTTTTCTATCTCTACTCATTGGCTTGCATAGCCATTTAGCCATTCTTGCACATCGCAAAGCCCAGTTCCGTTCGTCTTCATCTTTGTCTTTTCCCCATCCAGTGCCAGGTGAACCACCACCGCCTCCGGATGAAGCAATGGACGTTGCAGCATCAATATACTCGGCAAAGAGGAGAGCGGCAACTTTTGCCAAATTAGAGGCGTTCAAATCATCGGATGTGGCAAATTCATTGGCAAAAACATCTTGTATATGGTTGGGGATGTTTACTTCGTACATTTGCTTATCAGCCAAGATGGAATAATGGTATACCATTGATGAATTTGTTTTTTCTGTTGAACTCACATTCGTTGATTCAGTTCTGGATGTCATCATAGAATCTTGTTCTGCTCTGGAACTTTGATGGAGTTTTCTCCAAGTCTCTTCTATTTTTGATGGCATAAGATTACGGCTATTGCCTAAAAGAGAAGATTTATAAATGGAGTTTCCTTTGCGAATGGTGTAACCACAAACCTTGCCGATGGAATCCTCCTTAAGTTGGATGTCATAACCCTTATTACGGAGCATACGACAATAAGTATTCCAATCAAAGTGCGGCATTTCTTTTAGTGCAGCAAGACAGTCATCGCTGATTTGTCTGATGTTTTCCTCTCTGCGTTGCATCGATTGTACCCACCCATATTTCTCATTTAGAATGTTGGCTGCATGGGCAGCACGTTCTCCAATGTAGTGTGCGTCATTAGTGTTGCCCATATTATCTATACGGTTCGCAACTATATGTAAATGTGGTATACCACTTTTACTATCGAAATGGAGCGATACCACATATTGACTGTTCTTGATATTGGTGTTTTTCAATTTGACATCTTTATTCTTCGGTCTATAGTCAATACTATCAAGAACGGCAATGAACTCTTCGGCCAGTCGTAGCCAGTCTTGCATAGTCCATCCTTTGGACTCTTCTATGGTTGGGGAAATTTCAAAACGTAATGCTTTGCGCTCTATCGGTTTTCGGTTGCCCTTGTCTTTCATAAAATAGTGCTGTAACTGCATCATTCTTGACCACATGGCCAGTGGTTCTATATTGTCAGGCAAATCATTAATCTTAACGATTTGTGCTTTGTCTTTCCCCATGGAATAGTCTATAGCAGCTGCTCCATGAGCAATGGCTTCTCCTTGTGCTATCATAATTGGTCGACTTAATTTTGATTTATACTATCTCTGATTTGTCCCCAACGAATGATAAGTCTATCGACTGATGCAATCCAAGTACGCATAAATGTCGCATCACGAAAGTATTGTCTTTTGATTTCATCGGGTTTGCTTTTCAGTACATTTTGGACACGTATAAGGTCTGCTCTTGCATCGGAAAGTGAATTAAGAGCATGAACTTCATCGATTGAAAGTCTCTTGTTAGGACGATGGTTTTGCAATAATCTTCGTCCATAATCGCTAAGTGTAAGGCCGCATTCATTAGCCTTATTAACTACCATTGCATATTCGTCTTCCGTCAAACGGATGTCGATATGCTTGGTACGTCCTTTGGTGGTATTCTCTTTTCTCTTTGTCATATCGAATGAATTATAAAAGATTTCTGTGTGGAAAATTGATTAGTTATTGCGAGCTTGCGAGCGATGCAAGAAGCCTCCGGTAGTCAAGTGGTGAAGCCAATTTGTCGGACGGTGGTACTTCTTGCATAGGATACCCATTAGAAATGGATTATTGCAAGCAATCAGTATTGCCATGTTCAATATTTTCTGGTTCGTTTGCTTTTGAATGGTTTGAATTTCTTTCTTCCCTTTTTTTGAAAATCTCAATACTGTGGATTGTGGGCAATGTCTGGAATGTTTTTGAATCTTTGCCATTAGGGGAATCTTTATCACAAGTGCTATTCATAGATGCTCCATTGTTGTCAGCAGTTAATTGAGACATTAAACTTGTGCTATCAAAATTTCCTTCACGAATCTGATTATATACATATCCAGTGCGGAAATATGGATTCTTGATTTTTATATTGTCCACTATCCATGCTGCGACAGGATGAATAGTATGGACAGATGTACGGTTACTCTTTTTAGTTGTGATTATCCCCAACTCATTCATCTTTGTTATAACTTTTGAAACAGTCTTGCGGTCACAGTCCCAGTCTTTAGCCAATTGGACTTCGGATTTTTCTACTTGTCCGATATTTATAGTTTCATCACAGCCACAAACTTGACTTTTGGTAGGTTTAAGTACAGCACTGTTTACAAGGTCAAAAAAGAATGCCATACGATTCTTGTGATATTTCCTCTCCGACAGATAATTCAGCTGGGGAGCGGATAAGGTCATTTGATAATGTACTTGATGTTTCATCTTATTGGAATTTTTATGTTATTACTCATGTGGATAAAAGTTGTATCCTTATAAATGTGGACTGCAACTTCAGGTTATAACTCTATGTTGAATCGACTAGCTCCAAGTCAAGACAGTCGATAAGTTTTTGTAGGTTGGGATTACGTTTTATCATCTTTTGGAGAATTATCATGGGCGTGTTATTCATAAGCAGAAAATCTGCAATATCCAAGCCGCTCTTTCTCTGTTCATCAGTCGCACATTGCTCTAGTTTCTCACTGATGACCACTCTTGAACAGATGGAAGAAAGTAGCTTGATTTTACCTTTCCATGTTTCGGTTGCACCTAAATCTGGACACAATATGACAGTTCGGTTTTTCAGAACACTGACAGATTCTTCTTTAAAACACCCATGCATACCACCTGTTGCCAACCATACAAAATCCGGCATAAAGTGGGTGGCTATCAAAGCAGATTTCTCACTTTCTACAATGGCGACAGATTTGTTGGGATATGCACTTAAAAGATGTTCGCCAAAGAAACATTGCTTAAGGTTATACTCCTCATAATGCAAATCAGTGTGTACCCAAGTGACATAACTTCTTGGTTCCTTGATTCTATGACCGGTTTCGGAATCATATAACATAATCTTTCCTGTTCTCACATTACTATTGTAGTCAATCTGCCAATAGACAGTGGAACCTCCCCATTTCTTGGCTGTGCCAACCTTATATATGTCGAATATCCGTATGGTCTCTTCATTTCCGAATAATCCCGTAAGGTATTTGAACATGGGATTGATGTTGTAATTAGAAAGTGTACGTCCAACAATACCTTTATCAATGTACGAAATCGGTTTGGGAGCCAATTGCTTTGGTGTTATAGTTCTCTTTAATTCAAAATCCTTTTGAGGCAAAACATCTGGATTCTCATTGAAATAGTCCGATGGTTTATAATGATATTGACATGAAACCTCATGGTCGCACCGTCCAACATAGTCTGGGAAATTGATTTCATTTTCCAAATCAATGTATTTTACGAAGGACTGCTTTTTTCCGCAGTTCGGACAAGTGAGCTTGTTCCCACGTTTATATTTCTGAAGTGTAAATCGATATTCTGCCATCTTGTAAAATGTACTTTTGCAGTTCGTGCAGTTTGCACTTTTTGCAGTTTTGCAGGAAAATAGGGTTCAGAAACTGCAAACTGCAGAAACTGCAATCTGCAAATAGGGTGATTTATTGCAGTTTCTCATATTCTCCATGTTTGATTTTTCTAATAATATTAGCTTTGTTAAGCTCTGAAAGTGTATACATGACTGATCTCTCTGACAGACCGACCTCTTTACCTGCTTTGATAGCATCACTCGTGGCAAACTTTTCAGAAAGATAATCAAGTAAGTCTTTTTTTTGTGGGGTAAGGCTTTCACTGTTCATGAATACCTCAATACGTTTATAACAACTCTCAAAATATTCAGTAAGACGAATCGCTGATTTTACAGAGTCAATATCCACATTATCTTTATGAGATTCCCCACATGCCCATTTTAGCAACTGGATAACCAAAGCTATTCGAGCTGTAATCAATGGAGATTTGAATATTCTGCTATCAACCAAATTATCATTCTCAATCACATTCACAGGTCTGGTCATAGAATTCCTCCAATAAGTAAAATGTACTTTGGCATCAGCTGAAAATCTTAAAATGCTATTGGGCCCATTTTCTTGGAATGGCAACTCTAATAGCCGATTTATTATCGATTCCCATAGTGATGAATATTTGTCAAACCTTACAGATGAATCGTCTTCGTCTATTTGCCAATCGGAAATATTTTGTGAGGACGGATAATCAAAAATGATTCTATCCATCAGTCCATTGTCTTTATAACCTTTACTGACCAATTCGTGAACACGGGTTGTTTGCATGGTACCGACAAGTGTAACAAAAGGATCATCAATGCGTATAGGAAATGGCATACCGCATCTTGAAATATCAAGTGGTTTTCCGCTAAAAATAGTTAGAAGTTGTTCGATTAGTTGGCCCTTGCTGTATTGGTTAACTGAATTGAACATACCCATTATCTCATCAACATAGATGACTACACCTCGCTTGTTGTCATCGAGTGCCCTTAAAAGTGCCTCTGGAGTAAAATCAGATATTATAGTTCTTTTTAAAACAGGTTTAGGTGGCAACGAACTATTGTTCTCCTTCTTTCCTTTCATGCATTCAATGGTAGAATTGTAATTCTCCAAATCCAACTTAAATTGCTTGATTATTTTGGAATCATGCTTTCGGATGGGGAGATAGGCAAAATCTAATGGTGGTGTTTTTCCCATGCCAGGGCGACCAACTAGTATCATATATAGAATAGGACTGCTTTTCCAACCTCCACGGATATGTATTTTTGTAGAGTTGCCAATAGCTGATGAAGCTGCAATAAGAAGTGATGCCATTGTGTATTCAATGGAATAGTTCTCTTGTCTGGCCAACATTAAAACCATATCCTGGATTTTAGCAGGTAAACAGTCTAAAGGAATGTTATTTTCTACAACTCCTTCAGATTCCATTCTGATACCATTGCATAAATCAAGTGAATCCATTAGAAATGTCTTTTACGTTTTGACTTAATAAAGTTCTCTGCTTCCTGTTCAAGTTCTTTTTGTGATTTCATTTTACCATCATGGAGCCAGTCGTCGATTTCTGATTTCAAGAACATGATGCGCTTACCTTTTTTGTGAAAAGGTATTTGATGGCAACTTGTCCATCCATAAACAGTCTGTTCTGCTGGATGATTGGGTAGATACTCGCGTAGTTCTTTAAGGTTCATCCATATCTCTGATGGAGGAGTCTGTGGAGAGTTGTTCAATCCATCAATCTTGGAATCTAGTTCATTTAACTTGTCCATCATCCATGACATCGCCTTAGGCATGTCTTCAAAAGTAATGTTCTTTTCGCTCATAATTTTATTGATAATTTGAATGGTTTTGCTGCAAAGGAACATAAAAATCGATTGCTGATTTTATGCTGATAGGGGTCATAGAAAGAATCATAATCGAATCATTACTTTCATAATGCTATAATACTGATAATCAAGGAATGTGATGGATAAATTACTTATCATTTATTTATGCTTATGGAACGAATCATAAGACAATCATAAGTTAATCTTAAGTATGTGTGATAAGAAAGCATAAAAAGAAAACCATCCACATGTAATATGCAGATGGTTTATATAAGGGTAGGGATAAGAAAATTATTCTGTATCGGACAAGTCTAGTTTGATGGTCTCTGTAGCTTTCTCTTTCTTGGCATCAATAACCTTTGCGTATATTTGAGTAGTACGAACATTGGTGTGACCAAGCATTTTGCTGACCGTATAGATGTCTGTTCCTCCAGCGAGTTGTAGGGTTGCATAGGAATGTCTAAAGCAGTGGAAGGTTATGTGTTTGGTTATTCCGGCAGCTTCCACCCATTTCTTAACAGGGCGATTAATCCATGAAGGATCAGGGAGACCAGCAAAAACTAATACTTCACCTTCTTTTTGTTCTCCACAAAGCTGGTATGCCTGTTCAGATATGGGAGTGTATTCTACACCTTTGGTTTTTTGCTGGGTGAAATTCACTCGGTAATTGCCATTGAATTCTTCTAACTCTGACCATTTTAATTTTTGAATATCACAATGACGGATACCAGTTAAAGCAGAGAATAAGGCGGCTCGTTTAAGTAGAGGGTCGCAAGGAGTCTGAGCCAATTTGTTCAGTTCTTCTATTGTCAAGAACTCTCTTCGGCTTTCCTGTTCTTGAATGCCCTTAACTTTGGCAGCAATATCCACAGTAAGATAGCCATCTATAAAAGCCTGTTTGAGTGCAGCCTTAAAAATAGAAAAGTAAGTTGATGCCGTATTCTGTGAGACAGTACCACTCTTGTTTCCTCCCTGTGGAGCATTTATCATAAATGTACGGAATGATTCTATCAGTCTCATGTCTATTTGCGAAAAGAGAAGAGTATCACCCTTGGCAAAGATTTTTAGCAGTTCATATACACGTCTCCAATTGACGATGATTGATTCTGAACTGTTTCGATGACGAGTCTTCTGCACATGATCGAAATATTCAATGAAATTTGCATGTGAGCGTTCTAATTGTTCGGCTTGTTCTGCATCGGTTTCGGAATACAATGCAGCATTATCATATTCTTTTTGGCGGATTCGTCTTACGGCATCAGCATATAGACACATTTCTTGGTCCAATTGAGATTTGCACAAGATAACTCCGTTCAAATCCCTTTTGGGTTTATAACTCTTCTTCCCGTCAGAAGTGGTACGGGCATTGCGAGTTTTATCCCAAAGTGGCGTCTTGATAATTCGATTCAAATATTCACGTACTCTTTGTGGCTTGTCGTTACCAGGTTCGAATACTGGATATGCTTCAAGGTATAGATACCACTCTTCATGATGTTCGGATTTGCGAAGCTTTACCGCAACTCTTGTATTAGCAAATGCCTTTTTCATATCTTCATTCCTTTATATAGATTATCAATTTCTTTCTTGGGCACATAGACATAATTGCCTATTTGACGAGTGGGGATGGAGTATTTACGAATATGTAGGTAGACCGTACTATCATCCAGCTTGTATTTCTTGCTTACTTCTCCAATTGTATAACAGTCTTTTTCCTCCATACTATATAATTTTGGAACTGCTTTGGGCTTTTCAAGAGCTTTCCTACGAAGGGGATATAGTTTCATTAGCTCTTCTTTACTAAGTCTGATTTGTCTTTCACCTAAATTAGTACTTGTGATAGCGCCTTTACGTACCAAGCGATAAATAGTTTCTTTACTGATACCAAATAAGGCATACGCTTCTGGTACCGAAATCAGTTCTTTGGATTTTGGTATCTTTTTGACGATTGTATCCAATTTCTGCATTCTGATTTCCTCATCCTTGCGTCTTTTCCATGCGACTTTAGAACATTTGGTACAACAATACCAAGAGTCAATGGTCTTAGCTTGGAATGGAGTACCACAGACTTTGCAATTACGGATTATTTCAAATTTAGCTGCTGGCATATCTTTTATTTGGTATATTATAACCTATCTTAAAGCGGATTTTATATTAGTTGTCACATTTTCTACTTTTAAGTGTCGGTACAATTATGGTACAAATATACAACAATATTTTAATATACAAGCATAATTGAAGAAAAATTGTATAAAAAGAAATAGGGTGTAACTCATTGAGCTACACCCTATTTAGTTATCGATTTTTATCGTTTATTATCTCAGACTACTTGACTTCCTCAAAGTCAGCATCCTGAACGTTATCTCCGTGCTTGCTATTATCTTGCTGACCAGCACCACCGTTCATATCAGGACCAGCCTG